>Ga0184636_1000100_pt1 | contig 19846 bp, 20 predicted proteins | sample PLM3_60_b2_FD_133164 | JGI IMG/M metagenome (GOLD analysis project Ga0184636, IMG submission 133164) | Groundwater sediment microbial communities from an aquifer in East River, Colorado, USA - PLM4_90_b2 | ecosystem: Environmental > Terrestrial > Soil > Riparian zone | place: USA: East River... | reverse complement strand
CGGATTGAGCATAAAATCATTTTACAAAGAGATGCAGTATTAATTTTTTTCCATGCAATCATTACAAAAATCAAATCAAAAAAGTTTATGCAAAATTTTGTAATTACATTTCATTGTTTGTAACTTGAACATTCTTACAAATAATTTCATTACAAAAATTAAAAATTACCAAAACCCCTTTATTGTATGGCAGCGAAAAAGAAATCAAAAAAGCGGGCAGCTCCTAAAAAGAAATCAGCATCCAGAAAGAAAGCAGCTCCAAAGAGAAAAGCAGCTCCAAAAAGAAAAGCAGCTCCAAAGAGAAAAGTAGCTTCTAAGAAAAAAGCAGCTCCAAAAAAGAAAGCAGCCACTAAGAAAAAAGCAGCTCCCAGGAAAGCCGCTAAAAAGGCCGCTCCAAAAAAAGCAGCTCCTAAAAAGGCCGCTGCTCCAAAGATAGCTGTAGCTAAAAAACCTGCCCCTAAAGTATCACAGCCGGTGACACAACCCATGGCTCCTGAAACTTCACCGGTTGCGGAAACATCATCATCAGAAGGCAATGGTATGTCTTCAGGTAATATGTAAGAAAAATTCCGAAAATCTTAAAAGCTGTGTCGTATTACCGGCACGGCTTTTTTATTATATGGATTGGTAATTTTGCCAGATTGAAATTCAAAACAAATGAAGCCGCCTGTTTTCCGCACGCTAAAAAAAACAAGACGTATTATTACCTGTTTCATACTTTTTCTTTTCTGCTATTCCGATTCTTTTTCTACTATTAACCCTTCTGATGGAGCTATATTGAACTTTAAACAGATAATGTTTGAATATGATGAAGTGCCTGGAGCGACCTCATACATCATTTCCATTTTCCCGCCGGATGACCGGCAACCATTTTTAATGGAAGTTAAAAACCGCTCTCTTGCCTGTATCGTTTCCAATCTTGAATTTGGCCATTCTTACAAATGGCATTACGAAGCGTACAAAAAAAAGAAATTGATCTTTAAAAGCAGGGATTATACTTTCAGCATCAGGTCTTATTACCTTATTGATACCAGTCTGTTCAGAAGCAAAATTGAAATTTCCAAAAAAGTGACTTTGAATAATGATCTTATTTTTCTCGATTATCCGGGCATAGCGATTAACCGGCAGGGAACACCGGTCTGGTTCTATCCTTTTGTATCGCCCAATGGAATGTCAGCACCAAACTTCAGGAATATGCGTATGACCAATGATGGTAATATTACTTTCCAGGATAACACTGACTGCTACGAAGTGAATATAAAAGGAGAACTTCTTTGGAAAGCACCGAATGATGGAAAAGTTTCAGGGTCGGCTACTGAATTTTATCATCACGATTTCAGAAAACTGGACGATGGAACTTATCTTACCTCCAGTTACAAATTTGTAAGTGAAGCCAATTATTATAACCCTTCCATAATTTCTAAGGTTCGCTATAATACATTGGTCCAATATGATGCTTCCGGAAAGGTAGTATGGTATTGGAATGAAAAAGATCATATTGCTAAATCGTTTATTTTCCAGGGCTATGCTGCCGATGCAACAGATGTTGAAGGCACACATCTGAATGGATTTGATTATAGTGCAGAAGAAGATGCGATCGTAATGAGTTTTAGAAATAATTCCAACATTATTAAAATTGATAAGAAAACAGGCAATGTTATTTACAATCTTGCCGAATATGGCGACCAAAGCGGGAAACAAAAAGATCCCTGGTTCGCCCGGCAGCATGGACCGGTTATATTACCGGGACACCGGTTACTCGTCTATAATAATAATGTAAAGGATACAATAACAGGCGGTTCATACCCAAAAGTTTTGATTATAAAAGAGCCGCTAAATGGAAACAATGCTTCTATTGCATGGGAATATGAATGCAGGTCCATTCGCTTTCCGAAGGGAATTATTGGTAAAGAAGGTTATGCTGCCCCGTTGCCCAATGGTGATATTTTAGTTTGCATGGGCGGTGCTAACTACTCTTTTGAAGTAACCCCTGCAAAAGAAGTCGTTTGGCAATCTTCTTTTGAAAAATATGATGATAAACAAAAGACATGGACAGGATTTAATAATTATCGTTGCAGTTATGCCAGTTCACTTTATCCAAAATATTTTACCCTGCAGCGTAGTAAAGAAAAAAATAAAGAACAGGGTAAAATAAAGATCAACAATGAAGGCACAGAAAATGATTCTTTCCTGGTAGAATTAGTTTTGGCAGATGGGATAACAAAAGTTTTTGCAGACACAGCCCGTTTAAGAGGAAGAAGCTCAGGTATTATAAAACTTCCGGTAAAAACAGCCATGAAACAAAACAAGGGGAAAAATAATTTAATTGTACTGGTAACTTCTCTATCAAACAGGTTTCTGTCAAAGATTTTCAATCTTGAGTTCGGTGACAAAAAATAATTTAATATACTGGTTTTAATCCTTTTGACTTCCAGTAATCAATGATTGGTTTATATGGACCAAACTTGTGTTGCTTTGCAGAAAAACTATCCGCAAAAGGACCTTTGTCGTAATCAATCGCTTTTTCTTCGGGGTGAGGATAATCGAATGAAGGCGGGTTGGGACGTTTATGAATTCTGTCATCATTCACAAATGCCGCAATATCCAGTGCCTCCTCATCAGTTAATATGGGCTTGTTCCATTTTGCTGAATCATAAGGCATGTTCGCTTTTAGCCATTGAGCTTGTTTAATTACGCGGTGCATACTTGAGCCGGGCTGGTAAGCTGAATCACCCCAAAGAAGCGGATAAGTATAGGTAGATTGCCCCGCACCGATCAATCCCTCACCTTTTGCACCGTGGCAGCGCTGGCAATGCAGAGCAAATAATTCTGCTCCCCTGTCACTACTGGCAGATCGCTCCGGAAATTCAATCTCTAAATTTTTATCTCCTTTAATGTCTTTAACCCCGTCCGGAACCTGTGAATTTATCCACCGCAGATAAGAAAGAAAAGCGATCATTTCTTTACTATCCAATGGCAATGGTTTTCCATTATGAGGACGCACCACGCAATTGTTCACTCTTTCTGCCAATGTCAGTACTTTACCTTCTCTTGCACGGTATTGCGGATAATGGTCATGAGACATTAAAAGGTTAAGTGAAAAGGGTTTTGTACCTGCATCCTGGTGACAATTACTGCAATTCATCTTATTACCAAGATATTTTCCGGCTATACCCTCAGGCCCTATATAATAAGCAGTTCTTACCATTAGTTCCCTGCCATAACGAACCATCTCCCCAAACTTATCGTGAGGAATTTTACCGGTATCCGGAATTACAAACCCTGAAGAATCTGAATTGAATTGACTCGTTGCCGGGGTTTTATTTTGATTACAGCGTGATGAAATAATTACTACCACAATAGTACCAACAACCACTTTACAACGGGTCTTCATGAATACAAAATAATTTAGCCAGGTTAAGGCAACAAGTTAATTGAAAAAGATGAAAGATTAATTCTGCAAAACAAAAAGCCATCCCGAAAACGAAATGGCTTTGAGGATTCATGTTCTTGTATCATTTACACCCTGAAATGGGCAAAAGCTTTATTCGCTTCAGCCATACGGTGGGTGTCTTCTTTTTTCTTAAAAGCAGCTCCTTCGCCCTTGCTGGCAGCTACAATCTCATTGGCCAGTTTATTTGCCATGCTTCTGCCGTTTCTTTCACGACTGTAGCGGATCAGCCATTTCATACTTAAAGAAATTTTTCGATCGGCACGAACTTCAGCAGGTATCTGGAAAGTTGCACCGCCTATTCTACGACTGCGAACCTCAACTGCAGGAGTAACATTTGCCAATGCTTTTTTCCAAACCTCGTAACCTTCTTCACCGGTTTGTTTTGAAACTTTTTCTACTGCATTATAAAAAATTTCAAATGCAGTACTCTTTTTACCCTGCCACATCAGATTATTCACAAAACGGGTAACAAGTTTGTCGCTGTACTTTGGGTCGGGTGCCAGTGGAAGTTTTTTTGCTTGTGCTTTACGCATCGCTGATTAATTTAATTTTATCGGATTTCAGTGATTAGATTTTATTTTATTTCTCCGCCTGAAATCCATGGAAAATCCACGGAATCTGTGATTATTTCTTTGCGCCTGTTTTCTCTCTTTTAGTACCATATTTAGAACGACTCTGCTTGCGGTCTTTTACACCCGCAGTATCCAGTGAACCACGAACAATATGGTAACGTACGCCAGGCAGGTCTTTCACACGACCACCACGGATCAGTACGATTGAGTGTTCCTGCAGGTTGTGTCCTTCACCAGGAATATACGCGATCACCTCTACTTTATTGGTCAACCGAACCTTGGCTACTTTGCGCAAAGCTGAATTCGGCTTTTTAGGAGTAGTAGTGTACACACGGGTACAAACACCACGGCGTTGAGGACAGCTATCGAGGGCCCTTGATTTGCTTTTTGCCCTGATAATATCTCGTCCTTTACGTACTAACTGTTGAATTGTAGGCATTCTGAACCTTTATTTTAAGGGACGGCAAAGGTAAGGTGCTGAAAGCAAAGTGCAAAAAAACCTGAAAGCTATTTGGCAAAATTCTCAATAGCTGTTGATAAGTTCACTGGTTGACAGGTTAATAAAGACAATGACTCTGTTAACTAATCAACTTTTTAACCCTTTAACTGACTTTCCACATCCATCCATATTTATCTTCTCTTCTGCCCTCACGAATATCGGTGAGCCATTTCTTTAACGTCGGGGCAGTTCTCCATTTGTCTGTATCAAACTCCATCACATAATCCTTATACTTCAATTCCTTTATCATCGTTATAGTAGCCGCCGTACCCGTTCCAAAAACTTCGTACAACAAACCAGATTTATGAGCATTGATAATATCATCAATGCTTAAAGCTCTTTCTTCTACTTCAAAACCTATTTCCTTTAATAAGGTAATTGCACTTTGGCGGGTTACTCCATCAAGTATGGTTCCGGCTGACAGATCAGGAGTAATAGCAGTATTACCAATGATAAAAAAAACATTCATGGTCCCTATCTCCTGCACATATTTATGTTCAAAAGCATCTGTCCATAAAACCTGGTCATATCCTTGCTTTTTGGCATTAGCCGTTGCATACATGGATGCGCCATAATTACCGGCAGCCTTGGCTTGTCCAACCCCCCCGGGTGCAGCCCTTACATATTTTTCTTCTACATAGATCCGCATGGGTGCATTATAGTATGGACCGGTAGGGCTCAGTATGATCAAAAATTTATAATTATCAGATGGACGAACACCGATTACTTCGTCAGAAGCAAACATAAAAGGCCTGATATATAAGGAATGATCGGGTTTTTGAGGAATCCAGTTCTTATCCAATGCTACTAATTGTTTCATACCCTCTATAAAAATTTCTTCCGGAATAATTGGCATTTGCATCCGTTCTGCCGAAATATTAAAACGGCGGTAATTATCCTGGGGCCGGAAAATAAATGCCTCCCCCTCAGCATTCTTATATGCTTTTATTCCTTCGAAAATAGCCTGGCCGTAATGTAATGCGGCTAAAGAAGGACTTAGCAATAACGGTTGATAGGGTTTGATCTCGACATTCTTCCATTCACTATTTTCAAAATCGGCTTCCAGCATGTGATCGGAGAAATAACGACCAAAAGGTAAGTTATCCAGGTTCAGATCCTGTAATTTGCTGCGCTCGGCTTTTCTTATTAAAATGTCCATAGTCTCAATCATAAATAATTTATTTTGCAAACAAAGAAACAAAAAAAATGCTAACACCCATTCGTAATATTGACACAATTTATGCCACTAAATAATATTCAGTTAAACCCGGCTTTGCTTGCAGATATGTATAGAAATTCTCTAGTTGAGATAGATGAAATGCATGAGACGAAGGAAAACATTCTAAAATCTTCCGGTAAAGATCAACAGGCTGAAAAAAATAACCCGGTAGCCATCCTGTGGAATTATTTAGGCGATTTTAAAAAAAATATTTTACTGGTTGTTCGCTATACAGAAGTGGTTCACCTGCCTGATAAACAATTGAATTTTATTATTTCTTTTCTCACTCCATGCAAATTAAATCTTGCTGATATTGCAATTCTGAATATTGCTAAAGCCCCTTCGTTTATTTATAAAGATGTGCAGGATCATTTTAATAGTAAGGTGATCGTTTTGTTTGGCTTAACCCCTGCAGAATTTGCCATGCCTGTAAATTTCCCGGAGTTCCAGGTACAGGCAATTAATAACTGCACCTTTTTAACCACCCCGGCGCTTGAAGAACTTGAAAAAGATAAAGTTTTAAAAAGTAAGTTGTGGGTTTGTTTGAGAAGGGTATTTAGCCTCCCCTAAATCCCCTCCGAAGGAGGGGACTTGCTGACACACAAGACCCGATGACTGAATAGTATAACAATAGATGAAATATTTAATTACAAAAGTTGATTGAAATATACCGCTCCGCTTTTAGGCGGATGAGGCTTTGATCTATGAATTTAATTTTTGCCACAAATAATCAGCATAAGATTGATGAACTGCGTTATGCAATGGGGGATCTGTTTAAAATCTTAACGCTGAAAGAAGCAGGAATTAATATTGAAATTCCTGAACCATATGATACTCTCGAAGCAAATGCAAGTGAAAAATCAAGAGTTATATATGAATTGACAAAGACGAATTGTTTTAGTGAAGATACAGGCCTGGAAGTGGAAGCATTGAATGGTGAGCCGGGAGTAAAGAGCGCGAGATACGCAGGTAATGAACGATCTTTTGAAAAGAATATCGGAAAGCTTTTACTGAAACTCGAAGGTAAGTCCAATCGCAAAGCAAGATTTCGTGCAGTGATCTCATTGATTATTGATGGCGGGGAATATCTGTTTGAAGGAGTCTGTAATGGGTCTATTGTTCATAGCATAAAAGGCACAGGCGGATTTGGTTATGATCCTGTTTTTTTACCTGATGGTGCTATTCATACATTTGCTGAAATGGATATGGAAGAAAAAAACAGTTATAGCCACAGGAAAAGTGCTGCAGATAAACTGGTGACATTTTTGAAACATATTGAACTAAATATAAAAAATTGAGCACATTACGCAACCAAATTATTTCGGAAAACGACTTGATTGAAGGATGTCTGGCAGGTGACAGGAGGATGCAGGAAGAATTATATAGCCGTTTTTCGCCCAGGATGTATGGTGTTTGTCTGCGTTATGCAGGCAATACTGAAGAGGCAGAGGATATATTGCAGGAAGGTTTTATCAAAATATATAAAAAGCTGGGCAGTTTTCGCAAAGAAGGTTCTTTTGAAGGATGGATACGGCGCATTTTTGTTAATACAGCTATTGAGCATTTCAGGCGAAAAACTTACCAGCAGCCCATTACCGAACAGCACGAAAACACTTTAGAGGGGAAAAATCTATCGGTATTGGACAATCTTGGTGAAAAGGATATACTGAAGTTGATACAGGATCTTTCACCCGGTTATCGCACTGTATTTAATTTATACGTAGTAGAAGGCTATACTCACAAAGAGATCGGTGATTTGCTGGGTATAAGTGAAGGAACCAGTAAATCACAGTTATCAAGGGCTAAAGTGATACTGCAGGACATGGTTAAAAAATATCTTGAAGAAAGAGACAAACTGCACTGATATGAATGAGGGTTTGAAAAGAAAGTTATATGATTATGAAGCAGATCCACCTGAAAAAATGTGGGAGAAAATAGCCGCAAGCCTGGAAGGAGAAATAAATGCGGAATTCCCTCAAAAACTTTACAATACAGAAATTACTCCTCCCGGTACTACCTGGAACAAAATTGCGTTGGGATTGGATGCCGTCCTTATTGAAGAATACCCGGCTAAACTTTACAATCTGGAAGTTGTGCCGCCGGCTGCTGTATGGCAGCATATTTCAGCAAAGCTTGAAGAGGAAAAAACTCTTCCAAAAATAGCAGCAAAAGGAAAATTAATTCCTTTTGTGAGGTATGCCGTTGCTGTATGTTTGGTCGGCCTCATTGCTTTTGCTGTTAAGTTCCTTAACAGCAAAACGCCTGAACAAAACATGATAGGAAAAAGTATTCCTGCTAATAAAAACACTCCTCTTGAAATAGTTCAGCCGAAAAAAGAGAAAGAACAAGATATACAGCCACATACAATTGCAACAAATAATTTACCAAAAGAAAGCGCTTACTTCAATCAGAATAAGTCTTCACGAAAAAGATATGAGGAGCAATCAGCGACATACATGACAGAAATTGCTGATATCCCTTATTCGGAAAGCAGGATCAATGAAGAGAGCTTTCAGAATGTAAATTTGCAGGGAAATATTCCAGGAAAACAGTCTATATTGGCCGACGCTGCTGGCAGGTATTTAATGTTCATGAACCCCGATGGTTTTCTTATCCGGATGTCAAAAAAGCTGGCTGATGCATTGGGCTGTGTTTATACCAATGGAAATTCAGAAGAATACAGGCAATGCCAGGAAAGAATAAAAAAATGGCGGGATAAGATCGCCCAATCCCAGGTAAATCCTTCGCAGGATAATTTCCTGAACATCCTTGATCTCATCAAATCTCTGCAGGATAACGAGCTATAACTATTGGGTAGTGTCAGTTTGGTAATCTATTCCGTTTATAGGACTATTGTCATCCGATAGCTATCGGATTCGATCCCGATTTATCGGGAGAGAAATCTCGGGTGGTAAAGCCTGAGATGCCTCCTTCCTTCGACGAGCTCAGAACCGGCATGCAAGACTCCGGAAATTTGAATAGTGTTAACCTGATACGCTACCAACTATTGAGCTTTTCTTTTAATTTTATTACATGCCGAGAATTAAGATTGAATTACCTCCGGAATTTTCTTTTGAAACAATTATTCCCATCCGCATCACAGACCTTAACTATGGTAATCATGTAGGTAACGATACAATATTGTCTATTCTTCATGAAGCAAGAGTTCAATACCTTAAACATTTTGGATACGAGGAATTGAATTTTGGCGGGCTGGGATTGATCATGAGTGATGTTGCAATTGAATTTAAGAATGAATTATTCTATGGCGACCATATCATTGCATCTGTAACTGCAAATGAATTTTCAAAAGTTGCGTTTGAAATTTATTATAAACTAGAAAAAGAAAAAGATGGTAAAAAAATTATTGTGGCCACGGCTAAAACAGGAATGGTCTGTTACGATTATCCCGGAAAAAAGATCGCTGCAATTCCAATAGATGTAAAAAATAAGTTGATAAGTTAACAGGGTAAAAACCATTTCTTTTCAATTGGTTAATCAGTCTACTTATTAACTCTCCCAAATCTTCCAGCTCTCTTCAGCCTGGTAAACAAGCATATCATATCCATTTTGAATGGCCGATCCTCTCTCTTCTCCTTTTTTAAGAAATAAAGTTTTTTCGGGATTGTAGATCAGGTCAAATAAAAAATGTTTACTGGTAATTGCTTCATAAGGTAAGGGTGGCGCTTCCGTGATATTAGGAAACAGGCCGAGAGGAGTAGTGTTAATGATCAATGTATATTTTTCAATCATAGCCGGGGTAAGCTGATCATAAGAAAAATGATTTACGGAGGGTTTACGGGAAACGGTTTTATACTCAATACCAAGTTTCCTTAGAACGAACGCTACGGCTTTTGACGAGCCGCCTGTGCCAAGTATTAACGCGGTTTTATGTCCTGGCCGGAGTTTCTTTTCTAATGATCTTTCAAAGCCAATAACATCAGTATTGTAACCGCTCAATTTTCCATTTATAATTTTTATACAGTTGCAGGCGGCTACCTGTTTTACTAATTCGTTTCTTTCATTTAAAAAACTCAGAACAGATTTTTTATACGGAATAGTAACATTCAACCCTTCCAGGTCAGCATTGGCTTTCAGAAGTTGGGGAAGCTCAGAAATTGAAGTAAGGGGAAACAGGTCATACCTGCAATCCGGAAGTCCCTCTTTCTCGAATTTTTCAGTAAAATATTTTTTAGAGAAAGAATGTGTCAGTGGAAATCCTATCAGCCCAAATAAACGCATCAGGCTTGTTCATTTTTAAGAAATAAATTGAATGTGTCACCACGTAACCCAATTCGCATGGCTTCCAATGGTAAAACCTCGGTAGGTGCAATATTGCCAAGGTTTACATTACAACCCAGTAATTCTATAAAATAAAGTTGCTGAGCTTTTTGGGGAGCCTCCCAGATTATTTTCTCCTCAGGTATTTGTGTAAGAATCTCCTGCACCAATCCCTCCCTTACTTCACCGGTGCTGCGATAAATACCGACATTTCCGGCTTCTCTTGCTTCTGCTATCACATACGTAGAGCCTGCATTCAATTCGGCTCTCATTAATTCGATCCACTTATAAGGCGGAATAATATGGGCCGCATCCTTACTGCCTACCTCGCTTAAAACAGTTCCGTATTTAGTCAGCTTTTCGATATACCCGCATTTTTCCGAATGAGGAATAGTAATAGAACCATCACTTACCTCCATATAGTTGATAGAAAATTCTTTGCAAACCTGTATATAATCATCAAACTGATTACGAACAAGGAATGCTTCGAACAAAGTACCGCCAAAATAAACCGGAATACTATAGGATTGATATACTTCCAGCTTTTCTTTCAGGTTTGGAGTAACAAATGAAGTCCCGAATCCAAGTTTTATTATATCAACATGAGGATGAAATACAGTTAAAATATTTTGTGCCTCAGTTACACTTAAGCCCTTATCCATTACCATGGTGAGACCGGCCGTACGGGGTTTTAGATGTCGTTCGGGAATTTGAGAAAGATTAAAATTCATCTGAAGGGGTTTAGAAATAATTTTTTATTACGTAATTATTTTTTTAAACAGGCGCAAAAATAAGGAAGAAGATTCAAGGCACAAGATTCAAGTTGTAAGAATTCATTGTTTGGTTTTGCCAACTTGTGCCTTGTACCTTGATCCTTGTTCTTTCTTAGATGGATTTATTGCGTTTGAATTTCGCAAGAATATCTACCACCTGTTGATTCTGGAGTATCGACGGATTTAATTCAACAAATCTCTTTAAAAGTCTGGGGGCCTTTTCCATCGCTCTTTCGAGATAAAGAACAGCTTCTTTTGACTTTCCCATTGCAAATAAAATGTTACTGAGATAAAACATAAACAATGGTTTTCCCTGCGTAACCTGCAAGGCTGCCATTACCTGTTCTTTTGCTTCTTCTAAAAATTCGCCCTTGTATAAGCAACGAATCAAGGCTTCCCACCCGGCTGAATTTTTCGGGCGGATGCGAACTACGTTGGAAAGATATTGAACAGCTTCTTTAAAAGCTCCGATTTGCAATTTACATTCACCCATCAGCAAATTATATTCAACCTGCAAACGGTGAATTTTTAAGGCATTATCCAATTGTCTGGCAGCACTTTCCCATTGGCCTTCGTTATAATAAGTGCACGCTATCTTATAAAACAACTTACTTTCTTCAGGGTTCATATGCGATGCCTTGCGGTAATAAAATCTTGCCTGGGCATAATTATGAAGCCTGTCATAACAATGCCCTATGGCTTCATAGATCACATCTTCCGGCTTTGCCAATTCCAAAACCTTTTCTAACACTTCAATGGCCTCTTTGAATTTTCTTAACCGAATATAGGCATCCCCCATATTACGGTAAGCATAATCAAATTTTTCATCAATGGTAATGGCATATTGGTAGGCATCAATAGCCTTTTCATACAATTTTAAACCCTGGTAAGAAGCCGCGAGATTGAACCATGCCAATTCATTGTAGGGAGAATCATCAATGATCTTTTGATGCAAATGAATGCTCTCCTCGTTGCGTCCTGTAAAATCTGTCCAGAAACATATCTTATATAATGCTTCTTCATTATTCTGATCCTGTTCAAGTATAAGTTTAAGGCAATCAAAAACCTTATCAAATTCTTCATAGTCGTCATAAACATCGGCCAATTCAAAGAGCAATTCAATTCGTTCATCTCCTTCAAAAGAAAGTAATGCTTTTTCCAGCAGTTCAACTGCCTTTTCCTGCTGGTCGAGTGCCAGCCAAACATCCGTTTTTAAAATAAAGAGATTGATATCCTTGCTGTCAAACAACTCGGCCTGTTCAAGAATTTGTAAGGAATCCTGGTAACGCCTTAATGAGAGTAAAATATCAGCTTTTTTAATAAGCAGTATTGATGAGAAGGGATAGTGTTCTACGGCATGTTCTGCGGCTTCCAGGGCTTTCTGAAGGTCTTCGTTTCCATCAAAATGCTCAATGATCTTTTCAAAGGCATCTTCATCTAAAAAGCTATGACTTCGGCCTGTTTTGAGGTTCTCATATTGCCTCAGCAGTTCATTTAACTCTTCTTTATCTTCCCGGTATGGATATTCTTTCATGAATTTCAAAGGTTTAAGAAAGTTACCATATAAAATAAAAAATCACAAGTTTTTGTAACAATTTTTATCTTTTTACGTTAAATAAACATTAAAAGATGTGACAGACGGTTGTATTTATGATTATTTTTGTTTTTAATTTTGTAAGGAATGTCAATTAACCAATCAACCATACTAAAAGTACTGAGAAGAAAAACTGCCACTATCCTTCTACTGGCAGGTTCGGCCATCAGTGCTTTTGCCGTGCTTGGCGACGGAAAAGGAAAAAATCCCAAAAGTCGTTCCTTAATGTCAAACCAGGATATCCCGGCAATTCCCCGAAGCTTTTCTTTAAAATCAACTTGTACTTACAGAGGAAGCCAGGCCATTAATCCGAACCAGGAAAATAAATACATCAATCTCAACACTGTAGTTAAATACCAAAAAGGAAATACGACCTATATCATTCCGCTGAAAAAGAAAATATACATTAACGGGGCAAATGCAGGGTTTACTATTACCCATTAATATATTTTAAACTATTTGCCTGACCTTTTGCTTTCTTCATAACTCATTACTCTGTAACCTGATTTGGGCATATCAAATTTTGCTAGTGGCACGGGATTGAAGCTAACACTTGAAGCGCTGAATATTACTTTATTCTTTCCAAGATTTGATTCATACTCCAGCGCAAGCCCCGGAAGCGATTTATTACTGTATTGGAATTCCTGGTTTTCAGGAATAAGTTCTGTAGTATAATAAACAGTAAAGGTTTCCCCGTTATTAAGTTTGCCAATTGCCTTCTGGCATTTATATCCGGCAATTGTTTTAAACTCATTTTCATAACTAAACCTTACACTGTCATATTTTTTATTTGCTTCTGTCCAGTCGGCCGGTGTCATATTGATCAGATATTTTTTTTCGCCATATTCTTTTAATACTGTCACATTACCTGTTTTCCCGTCAATGATGGTCGATTGAGTTCCAAAAACACTCACTAATTCTGACCGGCTCATTTTACCCTTTATATAAATAGTGTTTGTAGCACCGTCAAAGCCATCGGCCAATTTAGGATTAGCGTCATTCGTATTAACTATAATGTTATAAACAATGGTACCCTCTGTAAATTTTTTTTGCGCGGGAACATGCAGGGCCAGCAGCGGAATGATAATGACAAGGAAAATAAATTTTTCTTTCATAGTAAATGGTTTTATCCGGCTTCAAAAAGACGCAGCAAATTAGCCAATTAGTTGCGTAAAGAAAAAAACCGCCTTTTTCAACTAAGACGGTTTGCTTTATAAATTTAACAGCATCATTTGCGGTTCTTTTGCTGCAGGTTCTTCACCTGCTTTTGCTGTGCCTGCATTTGCTCCATTCTCTCCTGCCATTTAGATTTTGTTTTTGGCTTTTTCCTGGTTTCCTCCATTTTGGCTAATATTTTATCATGATCGATAATATAATTCTGAATAACAAACTGAAGAGCCAGCGTAATAAGGTTTGATACTGTATAATACCAGGTCAATGCTGAAGGAAGGCGGTTAAAAATGAATAAAAGGAAAACAGGAAAAATGTAGGGCATGTATTTCATTACCGGGTTGCTTTGATCCGGTGTCATGCTCATACTGTAAAGTGAAATAAGAAAACTTGTAATAACAGCCGTGATGGTAAAAAGGCTGAGATGGGTACCTAATAAAGGAATATTGGCTCCAAAATGAATGACGGCATCCGATGCAGAAAGATCATTCGCCCATAAAAACCCCTGGCCACGCAAAGCTACACTTGAACTAAAAAAACTATATAAGGCAAAAAAGATAGGTATTTGTAAAAGAGCAGGGATACAGCCTCCTAAAGGATTCACCCCAGCCTCACGGAATAATTTCATTTGCTCTACACTTATCTGCTGCTGGTCACTCCCATATTTTTCTTTCAGCTTTGCAATTTCAGGACGCAACACTTTCATTTTTGCACCGCTGAGATAACTGGTATAGGTCAAGGGAGATATTACCAGGCGAATAATAATCGTAAGTAAAGCAATGGCTAACCCTAAACTGCCGCCGCTAAAACTTTTTACAAAATCAAAAACCGGCATTACTACGAACCTGTTTAAAGGACGAACGAATGCATAAGCACCCTGGCCAAGATTTATTAATTTTTCAAATCCCATGTCGTAATGCTTTAGCATGCGAAAATCTGATGGACCGTATAAAATACTGAAGGGAACTGTAACCGAATTTGTGAGAGGTAGTTGCAACTTCATGTTTGCAACGGATTGCATAACCGCTTTTGAATTATCGGGCGGAACGATCCACTCAATTTTACCGGATGAAAAATTATTTTTTGCTGTAAGGAATGTATTAAAAAAACGTTGCCTGATACCGATCCATTTTACTGATTTCTCAAAATCCTTACTGCTGCGGCGGCCAATAGTATGATAATCGAAATCCCCATCCATAATATAACCCACCTGCGTATTCTGCTTTTCGAAACTAAGGTCCGATTCCTGCTGCACAGCTTTATACTGCCAGGTTAAATTTAAATTCCCCTGGTTAAGCAATTTATCAGCGCCATCCATTTGCACAGTAAAGTCGATCATGTAATCATTTTGCCTGATCGTGAACCGATGATAGATCACAGGCCCGGCACTGTCAGGCTTTAGGGTATATACAATAACATGACTGCTGTCAGGGTTATGGATCACCGTATCGAGATGAAAATTAAAAGCAGAAATAGATGAGCTTGAATTCGAAGCTGTGCTAATAGTATAATCGATCTTATCGAAATCAGTGCTGGCAAGTTTTACCGGTGTGCTGTCCTGTCCTTTGAATTTATTTAGTTCAATTCTTTTGGGTTGACCTCCTTTGGTAGAAAAAGTAATATTCAGAAAGCCATTATTGATAGTAGTAATTTCTTCAGGGCCTGTTGCGGCTTTTTGAAATGAACCTGCCTGTTTTAATTTATTTAAAGTATCGGTCCTGAGAGAATCCTTTTTAAAAGCGATCGTATCAACATTAGCTTTCGGCTTATTGGCATTTGCAATCGAATCCTGTCTCGCTTTTTCTTTACGATAAGCCGCCTGATCCCTGCTGGTTGTCCAGAAGTATCCCAAAAAAAGTAAAGCCAGTATTAAAAAACCAAGGATTGTATTACGATCAAAATTCATTCGTAGCTATTTTTAAAGAGGGGCAAAGATAGGGAAGTTAGCAGTTCTGAGTTCCTGGTTCAGAATCGACAGGGACCCTGAACTCCTTACTCTTAATTCTAAACATATCAGATCATTTCACTTTGAAGAAGAGGATTTTTTATTGAGTCCTTTTTTTCATGAAACTCTTTGGCAGCTTTTACAAAATGAACAAACAGGGGGGCAGGTCGTTCCACTGTGCTCTTTAGCTCGGGATGATATTGAACTCCAATGAAGAAAGGATGGCTTGAAAGTTCGATGATCTCAACCAAACCTGTTTCCGGGTTACGACCGCTGGCGATCATTCCACGCTGTTCAAACTGGTCAATATATTTATCGTTGAACTCATAGCGATGACGATGACGTTCGCTGATATGAAGCCCACCATATATTTTATGTGCAAGCGAACCTTCTTTCAGATCGCAGGGATAGGCACCAAGTCGCATTGTACCACCCTTCATCGTAATTTTCTTTTGTTCCTCCATCATATCAATTACCGCGTCATTTGCATCGGGCATCATTTCGGTTGAATGTGCATCTTTGATACCTAAAATATTTCTTGCAAACTCAATTACCGCCATTTGCATGCCCAGGCAAATTCCAAAAAAGGGCAGCCCGCTTTCTCTTGCATATTTTACGGCTGTAATCTTCCCTTCAATACCACGGTGGCCAAAACCCGGGGCAACCAATAAGCCGTCAAGAGAGCCTAATTTCTCAGCCACATTTTCAGGAGTAATAAATTCTGAATGGATATACTGTACCTGTATCTTACATTCATTCATAGCGCCCGCATGTATAAACGATTCAAGAATTGATTTATAGGCATCCTGCAACTCAACATATTTACCAATCAAACCAATGGCGATCTTTGTTTTTGGATATTTCAGTTTATCTAAAAATTCTTTCCATTTTGCCAGGTCAGGCTCATGATAATTTTTTATATCCAGTTTTTTCAATACGATCAGGTCAAGTTTCTCATGCATCATAATGATCGGCACTTCATAGATTGTATTTGCATCCTGGGCTTCAATAACCCCTTCCACTTTTACATTACAAAACAACGCGATCTTCCTTTTTATATCCTGGTTTAATGGTTGCTCGGTACGGCAAACGATCACATCAGGGAACACCCCGCTTTCACTCAGCATTTTTACGGAGTGTTGGGTTGGTTTTGTTTTTAATTCTTTAGCTGCTTTTAAATACGGTACCAGAGTAAGGTGGACAACCAGCAGATCTTCGTCCGGCAATTCCCATTGTAATTGACGGACTGCTTCAATATAGGGCAGGCTCTCAATATCACCTACCGTACCGCCAATCTCTGTAATTACAACATCATAATTACCGCTTCTTCCCAATTCTGTCATTCTTCTTTTGATCTCATCAGTAATATGGGGGATCACCTGTACTGTTTTACCGAGATAAGCCCCTTCCCTTTCTTTTGTGATCACAGTTTGATAAATACGGCCCGTAGTTACATTATTTGCCTGTGAAGTATAAATGTTCAAAAATCTTTCATAATGGCCAAGATCAAGGTCGGTTTCGGCGCCATCTTCTGTTACATAGCATTCCCCATGTTCATAGGGATTCAGCGTCCCCGGGTCCACATTAATATATGGATCAAACTTTTGAATAGTTACCCGCAACCCCCTTGCCTGCAATAATTTGGCAAGCGAAGCCGCAATAATTCCCTTACCAAGAGAAGAGGTAACACCGCCGGTAACAAAAATATATTTTACCATAGAACCCCCATTCCGCCTAAGGCGGATAGTTTAAATTTTAAAAAATATTTTTTTGTACAAGCTTCATAACATAATCAAACACCTGTTGTGTCACTCACTTGTACTACATCAATTCTATTCAGCAATAAATTTTAGTAAACTTTCCTAATTTGACCAACGGAAATTCCGGTGCGTACCGGAAACGGGAGGTCGTACAAAAATAGACGAATTTTCCGTTATTGTAAAAGAGTTATCCCGCCTTTGTGGAAAAAAATCAATTTAAACCTGATTATGCATAAATTTCTTTTGATTCCCGTCATTTTCCAGGGGTTTTTATATCCGTCTTCAGCTCAAAAGCTTAAAACATTTAAAGATCATTGTGGTCTTTATTATGAATCACTGGATGACCTGAAGAAGCAAAAAGGAAAGGAACTGGAGTTTTATGATTTCCAACCGGGACAAACTGTTGCAAGCATCGGCGCACAATGCTGCCATTGGGAAGCGGCCTATGCTGCTACCACCGAACAGGTTAATTTTTACCTTGAAGACATCGACTCAACTTATTTTAATAAGCCACAAGCAGATTTTGCCTGGAATCATTACAATACTGTCCGGGGTAAAACCTTGACCTCAACCTATCATCTGATTTTAGGAGATGAAAAGAAGACCAATCTGCCTGGTGGGCTATTTGATAAAATTCTGATCATAAACAGCTTTCATGAGTTTTCTTACCAGGAAGAAATGCTGGAAGATATTGCGTGCAAACTAAAACCAGGCGGCCTGCTTTATATTGATGAAGCGCTTGCAAGAAAAAGCGGCGAACTGCATGGGGCATGTAAAAAAAGAATTTATCGGGATGAAGAACTGATCGCCATTTTTAAAGAAAACGGTTATGAATATATTGATGGCATTGATATGAAGTATCGTAAATCAAAGCCAGTGAGAAAGATATTTGCTTTCAGGAAAAAAGAAAAACTCTGAACACAGAAATAGTTAATTCTTAAAGGATCCCGGCATTAATAGACAGTATCTGATTTTTAAATAAAACCAAATGACTAAAGAATTTATTAAAGAATTCACCGATCAATCTGTTTACACAATCGGCGAGAATACAACAAAGTTAATTACCTGCCTGGGTGAACTGGAAGAAACTGATATCTGGAAACAACCCAACGAAAATTTGAATAGCGTAGGCAACCTGATTCTTCATTTGTGCGGTAACATACGGCAATATGCCATATCATCGTTGGGACGGATTGAGGATACAAGAGAAAGAGACAAAGAATTTTCTGCTCATTGTGTGTATTCAAAATCTGAATTGATTAAAAAACTTATTACAATTGTTGAAGAAGCTAAGAATATTATTCAAAATATCAACAGTAACGAACTCTTAAGAAAAAGGCTGGTGCAGGGATACTATTATTCCGGCATCGGAATCATTATTCATATAACCGAGCACTATTCTTATCATATCGGGCAAATTATTTTTTGGACCAAGCTTTTAAAAAATAAAGACATGCGATTTTATGCGGGTATTGATTTAAATGCTAAAAATGATCCGCCTTATTAAGGAAGGTAAAATGTCAGAAACCAGACACTCCCGCCTGCATCACGATGGCCTGGTAAGATTGCAAACGAATTTTATCCTTATGTTGCTCACAGTCTTTATAGTTATTGATCAATATTTCTTCATCATGCCTGAAAGTCCCGGGAATTTTATAATCAAGACTTTCTTTTGAAAAATTTAATAAGATCAAAAATTTTTCATCTCCTAAAGTGCGCGTATAGGCGTATACCTGCTTATGATCTTTATCCAGCAAATGATAGTGGCCGTATAAAAGAACAGGGTGAGCCTTCCTCACCTTGATCATCTTTCTGAAATAATTCAAAATTGAATCGGGATCTTTTTCCTGCCTCTCTACATTGCATTCAACATAATCAGGATTTACTTTCAGCCATGGTTTGCCGCAGGTAAACCCTGCATGGGGTGAATCATCCCATTGAAAGGGTGTGCGGCTGTTATCTCTTGCCGATTCTTTTTGATTTTCAAGAAAACGTTTTACATCACCTTTATTTCTTTTTATTTGTTTGTACATATTGATGGATTCTATATCCCTGTAATCAGAAATCTTATCAAAGCGGATATTGCTCATTCCAATTTCATCACCAAAATAAAAAAAGGGGGTGGCATGCATGGTAAATAAAAAACTGATGAGCATTTTTGCAGAAGGTGCTTTAAATCCGGGGCTGTCATTTCCCCAACGACTAACCATTCTTGGCTGATCATGGTTGCCCAGATAAATAGTGCCCCATCCTTTTTTAGAAAACGCATCATTCCATTTTGTATATACTTCTTTAAATTTTACCAGGTCATACCCGTTGGGATCAACCCGTTTAAATTCTCCCCATACATATCCGATTCCCATCCCTTCAAAATGATAAAGCATATTGAGCTCATGCCTGCCCGGGTCAACAATTTTATGTGCTTCTTCCGGAGAAATGCCCGGACCTTCAGCTACAGTCATCACATTATATTTGCACAACACTTCTTTGTACATTTCATGCAAATAATCATGCAATTTTGGATGCGAAGCATAATAGCCTGACCACTCGCCATATTGTTTTTGTATCTCATCGTCGGT
>Ga0184636_1000099_pt1 | contig 19856 bp, 21 predicted proteins | sample PLM3_60_b2_FD_133164 | JGI IMG/M metagenome (GOLD analysis project Ga0184636, IMG submission 133164) | Groundwater sediment microbial communities from an aquifer in East River, Colorado, USA - PLM4_90_b2 | ecosystem: Environmental > Terrestrial > Soil > Riparian zone | place: USA: East River... | reverse complement strand
GGATCCGCAAACGCATGAGCTGAAAAGTCATGAACAAAAAATTGTGCACGAAGGACAAAAAGTGATCAAAGACAAAGTGAAAGCGGAAATGCACCAGGCCGTTGTTGAGGTGGGGACAGATATTTGTAATGATGTGGATGAAGCATATAAAGATGTAGCGCAACTGAGAAAAACAATTTCAGGCATCGCGGAAAGTCTTGGTTTTGCCATGGGTTCGGCAGGAACGCACCCCTTCAGTCATTGGGAAAGCCAATTGATAACAGACCATGCCCGCTATAATGAGATTGTAAATGAATTGCAGGAAGCGGCAAGAAGTAATTTGATCTTTGGCTTGCATGTGCATGTGGGTATGGAGACAAGAGAAATGGCGAACCATATTGCAAACAGTACAAGGTATTTTCTGCCGCATATTTATGCACTCAGCACTAATTCACCTTTCTGGGAGGGAAGACAAACGGGTTATAAATCTTTCCGTACAAAAGTATTTGATAAATTTCCCCGAACAGGAATACCTGAGACATTTGAAAGCATCGAAAGTTATGAGAATTATGTAAAGCTGCTGGTCAAAACAAATTCTATTGACAATGCCAAAAAGATCTGGTGGGATCTGAGAGTTCATCCATTTTTTAATACAGTCGAGTTCAGGATTTGTGACGTACCGATGACGGTTGATGAAACCATTGCATTAACAGCATTGTTCCAGGCAGTTTGCGCAAAAATCTACAAACTTCGTTCACAGAACATGAATTATATTCAGTACTCCCGCGCACTGATCAATGAAAATAAATGGAGGGCCAGCCGCTACGGCATTGATGGAAGGTTGATCGATTTTGGAAAAGAAGAAGAAGTGAATACAAGAGTGTTGATTTCGGAGTTGCTGGATTTTGTAGATGATGTGGTTGATCATCTCGGTAGCCGCCACCGTTTGGCTTATGTAAATAAAATTTTAGAGAACGGCACCGGTGCCGACAGGCAGCTGGCTGTATTTGAAAGAACAAAGAACCTGGTGGATGTGGCGAAATATATACAGAACCAGTATCTGGCAGGAGTGTAAGATGAATAAGCGTTTTTTCAATTCAGTATTATAAATTTTCTAACCAATTCTTCATAATTCTTCTCTTGCCCTTTTTCATAGCCAGAAAATTTCCTGACTTCTTTACCTGTGAAGCCGGTATCATGCAAAGCATTCTGAGAATTAGTATTTTTTCTATTCATTTTATCCTCATCCCTGATTAATTTTATCATCGCTTTCCCCATCTGTGGAAAACGTTTTTATAAATATTTTAAAACAGTCACGACCTTGACTGTCGTTATCTTGTTAGCCGGAAGGTTAACAATGGCTGCCGTCCTATACAAAACAATTTGAATCATGGAAGAATCAAAAGAAATTTCGGCCCTGTTCCACCTCATCGACGACCCTGATGAAGAAGTGTTTGACGCCGTAAGTAAAAAAATCGTTGATTATGGCAAGCCCATCATCCCCAACCTGGAACATCTATGGGAAACCAATCCCAGCGAAGATGTGCAGAACCGTATCGAGCTGCTGATCCATCGTCTTCACTATCGTGATCTTACTGAAGATTTTCATCAATGGAGCATTTCAGGGCATCATGACCTGATGCTGGGGGCATTGCTTGTTTCCAAATTTCAATATCCTGAACTTTCCACTACTCCTGTATTGCAGGAGATAGAAAAAGTTCGTCGCAATATCTGGCTGGAGTTAAATAATTATTTGACACCGCTTGAACAGATCAATATTGTAACGAGTATTTTGTACAGTTACTATGGATTAAAAGGCGGTGAAACAAATTACATGGAATCGAATGAATTTTTATTGCATAAAGTGCTGGAGGCAAAACGTGGTAACCAGATCAGTAACGGAATTTTGTACCTGATACTATGCGAACTGCTGGATATTCCTGTGAAAGCGATCGGTGTACCTAAACAATTTGTGATCGCTTATTTTAAACCGGGTTACTCAGAAGAAAATCTTCCGAACCCTATCAATAAAATTGAATTTTTTATTGATCCAACCTCAGGGCAAGTGTTTACCCATAAGGATGTGGAAAGTTATTTCAAAAGAATTGCAGTACCGGCAACGGGTACTTATTTCAAACCCCAGACCAATAAACGTATCATTCAGCAATTGCTTGAGGAAATGGCAAAATGTTTTGATGACGATAAGAATCGCTACAAGCAAACTGAATTGATTGATCTTGCCCGGCTTTTAGATTAGCTGCCCCCTATTTGATTTTTCAGTACCCTGCAGGAGTGCAATGTCTTTCATTCGATCCCTACGGAGTTGCTCTTCAACCGGAATTGTTATCCCTTCCTCCTGCCTGACCAGGGTCACATTTTACTGCTATAAGGTTTGTAACTTTAGGAAAATATTTTTTATGAAAGCGAATATTGGCCTTACAGACAAAAATGCCAAAACGGTAGCAGTACTGCTGAATAATTTATTGGCAGATGAACAAATACTTTACGCTAAAACACGCAATTACCATTGGAATTATGAAGGTGATAATTTCATGGAAATGCACAAGTTTTATGAAGGGCAGTATGATGAACTGGCTGAAATGATTGATGAGATAGCCGAACGCATCCGTATGATCGGTCATTATGCCGAAGGTCGTTTGAAAGATTTTCTGAAACTAGCCCGCCTGTTTGAGCCAAATTATACAACAGATCAGAATGAGCAGGTAAAAAATCTTACAGATGATCATGAAACCATTATCCGCATATTACGAAAAGATATCGAAACCACCGGTAAACTGGATGCCGGTACAACAGATCTGTTAACCAAAATACTGGAACAACACGAAAAAATGGCGTGGATGCTGCGTTCCTATCTTCCTCATACACGTCTCCAGGGCAACAGGAATAAAAAATTTAGCCTTAGCTGAGCTTTTTGTTTTTAAATTGCACCGCCTTTAAATAATATTTACTACCGATATGAATAAAAATACCGGACATGACGATATTTTCAATAAACCGCAAAGAGCGTCAGATTTTAAGTTCGGGCAAACCGTAGTCTCTGTTTTTGATGATATGGTCGTCCGCTCCGTTCCTTTTTACCTTGAGATTCAAAGAATGATGACGGAAATAGCTGCCGACTTTGCCATGCCCGGCACTAATGTGTATGACCTGGGCTGTTCAACGGGCACTACACTTATTAATCTTGATAAAGTGCTGACTCCCGATGTAAGCTTTGTCGGAATCGATGACAGCGAAGAGATGCTGAAAAAATGTAAAACCAATTTTGAAACAGAAGGAGTAAAAAGAAAATTTGAGTTACAGAGGGTCGATCTTAACCAGGGAGTGAGAATTGAAAACGCATCGGTAGTTATCATGTGCCTGACCTTACAGTTCATCCGGCCACTATACAGAGAGAAATTATTGAAGGAGATTTATGACCAGATGAATGATAATTCCTGTTTTATCGTGATCGAAAAAGTATTGGGTGAAGATTCTTTGTTTAATCGTCTTTTTATTGATTATTATTATGATTTCAAAAGAAGAAATCATTATAACGATATGGAGATAGCACAGAAACGTGAGGCACTGGAAAATGTACTGATCCCTTACAAACTTATGGAGAACAGGGAACTGCTGCTGAATACAGGTTTCCGCTATGTGGATACATTTTTTAAATGGTATAATTTCAGTGGCATGATCGCTGTGAAGTGAGGAACAAGGTTCAGGGAATTTGGATCCGATAGCTATCGGATCAGGGGTTGGGGTAATTCAACCAGTAAGCGACAACGAAAAACAATAAACTATAAACCATAAACTAATTGATGGTCAGATTTGGCAACTTTCTTTTTCGCAACCGTAACGGAATTTTTCCTCTTTTTTATTTAATGCTGTTTGTTCCCTCATGGGAAGTATTTACGAATCCTGTCATCGCCATGACGATTGGATTCAGCGTAACGGTAATCGGGCAACTGATACGGGTGATCACTATTGGTTTGGTGTATATTATCCGTGGCGGAAAAGACAGGAGAGTATATGCTGAAGATCTTGTGACAACCGGCATCTTTGCTCATTGCCGCAACCCACTCTATGTCGGGAATATTTTGATCCTGGTTGGATTAGGCATTGCATCCAATTCGCTTTTGTTCATGGCCGTCTTCACCCCTGTGTTTTTGTTCTTCTGGCAGGCGATTGTTATGGCTGAAGAAAATTATTTGCGAAATAAGTTTGGTGAACAGTACAATGAATATTGTAAAAGAGTTGACCGCTGGTTAATTAATTTTAAAGGGATTGGGCAGACCTTGAAAAGTATGCAATTCAAATGGAAAAGAGTTGTCATTCGTGAATACAATGCAACGTATATCTGGATGACAGGGGCTTTGCTGATCGTAATGAAACATTTCTATTTTCATGATGAGCAATTTGATTTTCATAAAAATCTGCCTTTTTTTATTTCTATTCTTGTTGGGCTTTTGCTGTTGTATTTTATTGCGAGGTATTTGAAGAAATCAGGAAAGATTACAAGTGATTAAAGCCCCCTCCCGACCTCCCCCTACGGGTGAGGCCACCAACACACAAGCCTCATAGCTGAAAAAGCCCCTCTGATTCTCCGCCTTAGGCGGAGAGAACCAACACACAAACTTCATAGCTGAAAATTATTCGTAGTTGATGTTGAAGATACAATGTTCATCCATACACTACAGCTAGGGGGTGAGGCCATCTCTCTTAGTCAGAGGGCGAGGCTATATCCTTCCCTGTAATCTCGTTTCACAAACTGATTTGCTTCATCAAAATTGGTGATCTTCATATTCTTTGCATCCCACAAAAGTTTTTTGCGACCTAGATATTTATCTCCCCATCCCTTTCCGTTTGGATTCAGCATCATCCAGCTGCGAATAGCAAGATTCCCCATCAGGATACTTTCCGTAAACGGACCTGCATATTCAAATGGCGAACTGGTTATGGCATTTCCATAACCGGCCATGCAGGCATTCACCCATTGCAGGTAATGACCTTCAGGAACTCTTTTGAGAGTTTCTGAAGGCATCGTTTTTTCTGTCATCAATTTTGTTGGTAACAATCTTGGATTAGCTCCGTAACAATCAAACAATAATTTTCCTTTAGTACCCACAAATAAAACGCCGCCATCCCAATTACCAAATGCTTCACCAGGTAATAATTCTTCGGGCAGTTGGGGAAGCAATCCTCCATCATACCAGGATACTTTTAAATTTCCCTTTCCATCTTTCCTGGGGTAGTTCAAATGAATGATCGAAGAAGGCGGGCAACTATCTATATAATTCGCTTCGGCCCACATATCTTTCCATTGATTGCTTACACTGCATTCAGCTGAGTCGGGATAATCGATCGGCAAAATTCTGTAGATCGGGTCCATGATGTGACAGGCCATATCTCCCAAGGCTCCTGTACCAAATGACCACCATCCTCTCCAGTTAAAAGGAAGGTAAGCGGGGTTGTAATCGATATATTTTGCAGGCCCCAACCAACGATTCCAATCCAACTCCTTTGGCACTTCAAATTTTCCTGCTGGTGTGGGAATACCTTGCAGCCAGACAGGCCTGTTTGTCCATGCATGAGCTTCATACACATCACCGATCATTCCTGCATCGTAAATTTCTTTTCCTTTTCGCACACCGGCACCAGATCCCCCCTGGTTACCCATTTGTGTAACTACTTTATATTTTTTAGCTGCCTGTGCCAGCATTCTCGCTTCGTAAATATCATGCGTCAATGGTTTTTGTGTATAAACATGCTTGCCTAATTGCATCGCTGCCATGGTTGCCACCGCATGGCAATTATCAGGAGTAGAAATAGAACAGGCATCTATATTTTTCTTTTCTTTATCCAGCATTTCCCGGAAGTCCTTGTAATATCTTGCTTTCTCAAACCGTTTGCGTGATTTTTCTGACATGCGGTCATCCACATCACAAAGGGCTATAATATTTACATTCGGGCTTTTTGCAAATTCTGTGAGGTCGCCTTCCCCCTTACCACCTACTCCAATACCCGCAATATTCAATTTATCGCTGGGTGCAATAAATCCACGGCCAAGAACGTGTCTCGGGACAATAAAAAAACTTCCACCTGCGATCGCAGCATTCCTGATAAAATAACGGCGGGAAATATTTTTGTTCTTTTTTGTTTGACTCATGTGACAAAAATTTCTTCAAGATACTTAGAAAAATCATACAAGTCATACAAGTCATATAGGTCATATAAGTCACATAGGTCATAATGGTCAAATTAAGTATTTCCTTTGACTCATATGACCCATTTGACCTGTATGACCTGACCTGTATGACCCATTTGACTCATTTGACTTATTTAATTAGTTTACAGAAAAAAAACCATGACTATCACCTGGAACGATTTTGAAAAAATCGACATGAGGGTTGGAACGATAATAGAAGTAAATGATTTTACAAAAGCAAGAAAACCCTCTTATAAATTACTGGTTGATTTTGGAAATGAGATCGGAAGAAAAAGATCATCAGCACAGATAACCGTGCATTATAAAAAAGAAGACCTGGTCAACAAACAGGTAATTGCTGTTGTCAATTTTCCTCCGAAGCAGATAGCAGATTTCATCAGCGAGTGCCTTGTGTTGGGTGTTTACGATGCAAATAATGATGTAGTTTTACTGCAACCCGGCAAGCCATTGAACAATGGCTTGAAGATCGGTTAAATCATGGCTGAAATACAAACCACATATTATCATTCACCTATCGGCTTATTAAAAATATCCGGGACGGATGATTACATAACTGAGATCTCTTACTATGATAAAGTGGAACGGGTTGAAGGCAAAAGAAAAAATTTATCGCCGATGCTGATTCAATGCATTGAACAACTGATCCAGTACTTTAATGGTGAACGAAGAAATTTTGAACTACCCATCAATCAATCGGGTACAGCTTTTCAGAAAGAAGTTTGGAATGAACTGGCGGCCATTCCCTATGCAAAAACTATCAGCTATCTTGAACTGGCCCGTCGCACAGGCGATTCAAAAGCAACAAGAGCGGTAGCCTCAGCCAATGGGAAAAACAATGTGGCCATTATAGTGCCCTGCCATCGTGTGATCGGCGCCAATAAAGAATTAGTTGGCTATACCGGGGGAATATGGCGCAAGAAATGGTTACTGGAACATGAAATGAAAGTGGCGTACGGTGTGCAGACCCTATTCTAAGGTAAATTCCAAAAAACAAATTCCAAATCACAAGAACCAAATAAAATTCAAATTAGAATATCTGATGACGAAGGGATTTAAAATTTGATGCTTGAAATTTATTTGGAATTTGGAATTTGGTTCTTGTGATTTGCAATTTGGTTCTTGTGATTTGAAATTTGGTCCTTATCCCAATTCCTCACTGGTAAACGCAAGTGGTAATAACTGGCCTGAAGATTTAATGATATAAACTTTCCCCTCCATTCCTCCAAGTATTAAACGAATCGGTCCGGTTCTGGATTCAAATTCCTGTAGAGCCTGGCGACACATACCACAAGGTGAAATAGGATGATCGCTTTTAACTACTTCGCTTTGATAGCTTACAGCTAAAGTGTCAATAGGAGTGTTTGGATATAAAGAAGAAATCGTTGAAAGCAACACTCTTTCGGCACAGATGCCAACAGGAAACGAGGCATTTTCCTGGTTGCTGCCGGCTACGATTTCCCCATTAATAAGTTTGGCGACAGCACCTACGTAAAAATTGGAGTAAGGAGCATAAGCCTGTTTTGTCACATCACGGGCTTCGTTTAATAGCCAGGCATCTCTATCATTAAGTTCATCACTGCTATTATATACTTCGTAAGAAAATTGAAAAGTTTGTTCTTTCATAAACAAAGGATGCAATTTAAACAAAAAATAAGCCCCTCCTCTGGAGGGGTTGGGGAGGCCCTTTATTTTACAAATCTGAACAACCTGTTCCATCTCGGACCATGATCCCAGCTAAACCATATCAGCCAGGCCTTTCCAACAATCCTGTCTTCGGGAACAAAGCCCCAGAAACGGGAATCCTGTGATTGGTGACGGTTATCTCCCATCATCCAGTAATAATTCATTTTGAAAGTATAGTTTGTTGTTTCTTTTCCATTGAGGTAAAATTTTCCATTCTGCATATAAAAATCATTATGTTCGTACACACGAATGGGTCGTTGATAGATATCATAATTATGTTCATTCAGCTGAATTGTCGCACCCTTTGCAGGTATCCAGATCGGGCCGTAATCATCCACTGTCCATTTGTTTTTTACAACATAACCGGCAAAAGCATAGTCATTATACGAATTTGAATCATAAAGAAGAGGTATGATCTCTTTTACAAAGCTGGCTTTTTTCATTCTTTCAACAGCGTCTGCTGTCAATGTCATTTGATAAGTATTATTGCCGACACTTTGTACCTGTTTTGGATCTGAATTATCTATACCATATTCATCTTTCATCATATCAGGATCAAGAAGTTGCCCGTTGGTAACTACTTTATAATCCATTTGTGATTCCGGCGGGATGGTTGTCACCCGGCCATTAACATAAACAATACCTTTTATAACCTGTATAGAATCCCCGCTGATACCAATGCATCGCTTAATATAATTATCAGATTTATCAGCAGGATGAACGGCCAGGGGATAATCAGACGGATCATTCAAAACCATTTGCCGTCCTGCATTTTCATCTCCCTTACCCAATTCTCTTATTACCTGGTAATAGGGAATGAGTGATTGATATCCTTCTTTATTAATTACCGTATCGCCTGCGGGAAAATTAAATACTACTGCGTCTCCCCTTTTCACCGGTGATGGCCACCAGCGTACGTATGGTATTTTGATCAGCCTTGAATAGGATTTCAAACTTGTACCGGGAATATAATTGTGAATAAATGGAATAGACAAAGGAGTATTGGGTAATCTTGGGCCATAACTCAGTTTGCTCACAAAAAGAAAATCATTTATAAGCAGGCTTTTTTCCATAGATCCGGAAGGAATGGTATAGGCTTCAAAAACAAATGTGCGGATCAGTGTGGCGGCAACAATAGCGAATATCGCCGCGTCAAACCATTCCCTGCCTGCAGATTTTTTATGCTTTTTTACCGCTTCAGGACCAATATATTTTACATTCTCATAGTAGGCGATGTACGGAAAATAGATTGGTGCAAGCAATGCAGCTAAGGTGTGTGCCCCCATAGAAAATTTGCCGAACAGTTTTACAAACTCAATAAATATTCCGGGACTGATGAACCAACCGACCACGGGAATAAATTGCCAGAACACCCAATGTCTTGGTCTTCCGGCAAGAGTTTCCATCACCCATGTATTATAGAAAGGAACGAACGCCTTCCAGGAAGGCACTCCTGCTTTCTGAAACAATTTGGCCAAACCGAAAGAAGGTAAAAAAACGATCAGTGTTCCAATCAGGTAAATAACTAACAAATGCTGTAGGGGCATATCCTGTATTTAAGCGGACAAATTTATCACAATAATCCGCTAACCAAAATTTAAAACGGCAAAGTTTTGCAAAAGCTAAGAGACAAAGAGAGAAAAGAAGAAAAAGAGTTATAAAATACTTTAAAAAAATTGGGTCAGATAATCGCAATAGGGTTATTTCAAAAAAAGAACGGTTTTCTCTTTCTTTTCCTCTTTATCTCTTAGTCTTACTTCGGAACCACATAGCTCTTAACATCTTCCGTGGTAATCGTTTTACCGGAAAGAATAACGAGTCGTTCAACTACATTTCGCAGCTCACGAATATTACCGGTCCAGTCATACTTTCCCAATAATTCTATTGCATCATTATCGATTGTCTTTTTTGCAATACCGTAGTCGGTGCAGATATCTGTAAGAAACTGGTCTACCAGCAGCGGAATATCGTCCCTTCTTTCATTTAATGATGGTACATGTATAATGATAACACTCAGGCGGTGATAAAGATCGAGCCGGAATTTTTTTTCGTCTACCTCTTTTAAAAGATCCATATTGGTTGCCGCGATCACACGAACATCTACATTGATATCTTTATCAGCTCCTACCCTTGTGATCTTTCCTTCCTGCAGGGCCCTGAGTACCTTTGCCTGCGCATTTAAGCTCATGTCTCCGATCTCATCTAAAAAAAGTGTACCGCCGTTAGCCTGTTCAAATTTTCCTATCCTTTGTTTGATGGCAGAAGTAAATGAACCTTTTTCATGACCGAACAATTCACTTTCTATTAATTCGCTGGGAATGGCCGCACAGTTAACCTCTACCAGGGGACCGCTGGACCGGTTACTTTTTTCATGTATCCATCTTGCCACCAATTCCTTGCCCACTCCATTATCGCCTGTAATTAATACCCTGGCTTCAGTGGGAGCTACTTTATCAATGGTTTCTTTGATCTTTTTGATCGGGGCAGAATTACCGATCATCTCCTGTACCCTATTGACTTTTCTTTTCAGCACCTTGGTTTCAGAAACCAGGTTATTCCTGTCCATTGCATTACGGATGGTAATCAGAAGACGGTTGAGATCCGGTGGTTTTGAAATATAATCATAGGCGCCCGTTTTTACTGCTTCAACCGCTGTTTCGATATTTCCATGACCTGAGATCATAATGATCGGAACATCGTTATTGATCTCACCGGCTTTTTGAAGGAATTCAATACCATCTACCTTGGGCATTTTGATATCACAAAGAACAACATCATAACTTTTATCTTTGAATTTTTTCAGACCTTCTTCACCATCGGATGCTTCATCAATTTTATATCCTTCGAAAGAAAGTATCTCACTAAGAGTTTTGCGTATCGCCTTTTCATCATCAATGATCAGTATATCGGGCATGCTTGGTTATTTAATCATGCAAAAATAGTTGAAAACCTCCATCCGCCTGAGGCAGAAGGGATGAGGCATAAAAAAAGAGGCCCGGATAGAAATCCAGCCTCGTGTAAAATCCAATATCCTATGAAAAACCGAGACAAAGATGCAGTTTAAAATCGAAACGTTGCTCATTACACGAAAGATTTTTTTCACCATGTGTATAACTTACATAAAACATACCCGAACCTGTTCAGGAGTATTAAATTACATCCGCATCAACAATTAATTTATTTCTGTAAATACATTACCTCTTTAACCAGTTTTACTGTCCGGGGAACATCAGGCAGGGCGGCCGCAACAAGATTGGGTGCATAATGCAAAGGTGCATCTGCCGCAGTTATACGACGAATAGGGGCATCCAGGTAATCAAAACCCTCTTTCTGTATATGATAGGTAATTTCAGAAGAAACAGAGCCAAAGGGCCATTGCTCTTCAACAATCACTAAGCGATTTGTTTTTTTTACACTTTCCAGGATGGTCATCCAGTCAAGAGGACGAATGGTTCTGAGATCAATTACTTCCGCACTGATATTTTCTTTTTCCAATTCATTCGCAGCAGCCATTGCTACCTTCATCATTTTATTAAATGAAACGATGGTTACATCGCTTCCTCTTTTTTTAATATCAGATTTTCCTAATTCAATATAATATTCTTCTTCCGGCACTTCCGATTTATCCCCATACGATACTTCGCTTTCCATAAATATTATAGGGTCTTCCTCATAACGGATCGATTGCTTCAACAAACCTTTTGCATCATATCCATTGGCCGGAGAAACAACTTTTAATCCCGGGATGTTGGCATATAAACTTTCAAAAGCTGTAGAGTGCTGCGCTCCTAACTGGCCGGCAGAACCATTGGGTCCCCGAAAAACAATGGGACATGATACCTGTCCGCCACTCATAGCAAGCATCTTAGATGCTGTGTTCAATATCTGATCCAACGCAAGGGTAGCAAAATTCCATGTCATATATTCAACAATGGGACGCAGACCATTTTGAGCCGCTCCTACTGCCACACCTGTAAAGCCTAATTCAGAAATGGGTGTATCAATAACTCTTTTCGGGCCGAACTCAGCCAACATCCCCTGGCTCACTTTGTATGCACCATTGTATTCAGCCACTTCTTCACCCATTAAAAAAACTCGTTCATCTCTTCGCATTTCCTCCACCATTGCTTCACGAAGAGCCTCACGGTATGGAATTTGTCTTGCCATCGTTCTTTTGAATTTAGTCTGGTCCCGATAGTCATCGGGATTTCGGGAGGCAAAAATATAAGAGAAGGAGGATAAAACCTAATAAGGGCTAAGAGGAGAAAGAGAAAAGGAGAATAAAGAATCAGGGAATAGAAGAATTAAGAATACCAATAACGAGTACCCAACAACCAGCAACCAATTATCTTTGTTGAAATGGATAGAGATCATTATACAATCATTATCATAGGAGGCGGACCCATCGGTTTAGCCTGCGCTATTGAAGCAAAAAAAGCAGGTTTGGATTACCTGATCTTAGAAAAAGGTTGCCTGGTAAATTCTTTATACAATTACCCGGTGAATATGACTTTCTTTTCAACTTCCGAACGATTAGAAATCGGCGGAGTTCCCTTTGTTTCTAACAATCCAAAACCAACCCGCCCGGAAGCCCTTGAATATTATCGAAGGGTGACCCTCTCTTATCATATCAATTTTCATTTATTTGAAGAAGTAGCTGATATAAAAAAAGAGAATGAAAAATTCACCATCAAAACTTCACGGGGAAAATATTCATGTAACCAGATCATTATCGCGACCGGGTTTTATGATATTCCTTACCTGCTCAATGTGCCCGGAGAAAACCTGCCTAAAGTAACTCATTACTACAAAGATCCCCACTTGTATGCTTTTCAGAAAGTGATGGTGGCAGGTGCGAACAATTCTGCCGTGGATGCAGCATTGGAAACCTGGCGGAAGGGCGCTGAAGTAACCATGGTTATTCGCGGAAACCAGGTAGGCGAAAGAGTAAAATATTGGGTAAGACCCGATATTGTGAATCGTATTACTGAAGGCTCGATCAAAACATATTTTAATTCAACTATAAAAGAAATAAGAGAAAAAGAAGTTGAGATCAGCACTCCGGAAGGTTTCGTCACTATTGAAAATGATTGGGTGCTTGCCATGACAGGATATCAACCCAATCTTAGCTTTTTAAAAAAGATCGGCATTCATTTAACTGATGATGAAATAATGAAACCCAGTTATGATGAAGGCTCCTATGAAACCAACGTAAAAAATGTTTTTATTGCCGGCGTTATTTGCGGTGGCATGAATACACATCGCTTATTTATTGAAAATTCAAGAGAACACGCTGAAAAAATAATCAGAAAGATCAAAAACCAGGGCTGAGTGATCCTGGTTATTTAAACTTTTAATTCTGCATCATCCGCGATAAAATCTGCGATCATCTGCGGGAGAAAAACTTCCCGCTGATAGCGCAAATCAGTTTCGCTGATCAGCGCAGACTTTATCTTCTGCTATATGTCAGGTTGGATACGGCTTATTATTTTCACAACGATCGTTCCCGGAACAGTGGCCGGGTATCTTCCTCATCGGTTGATACAAGATATTCATGAAGATTGGCAGAATCAGATTCTAAAATGGCTCGGCCTGGGACTTACTATTACAGGTATTTTGATCTATGCTGCCTGTGCGATCAGTTTTTTAGTAAAAGGCCTGGGCACACCGAATATCTGGTTCGCAAAACCATTAAAATTCATTATGGGAGAAGAACCGAAGAAAATGGTTTCATTGGGCTTATATAAATACTCACGTAACCCTATGTACCTGGGTGTATTGACAGTTGTGTTGGGTGAAGCTCTTTTTTACCAGCGAACGATCTTATTACATTACCTGCTTTTTTTGTTCATCCTGTTCCATCTTGTTGTCATCATGATTGAAGAACCTCATTTAAAAAAGAAATTCGGAAAAGATTACGAACAATACAGAAAACAAACAAGGCGCTGGTTCTAACGAAGAATAGCTTTGAAAAAATTTCCAAGTTTTACCGGATCAAGATTCCCATTTGTTCTTACCCTGCTGCAGACATCAACTCCAAAGGGTTGCACCTCATCAATAGCTTGTCGTACATTATCGGCATTCAATCCTCCGGCAAGAAAAACAGGAACATTTACAGTTTTTACTAATTCACGGCTTATGGCCCAATCATGAATTTTCCCTGTGCCACCCAGGGTTTTTATTTCAGCCCCGGGATTTCCGCTATCCAATAAAATATAATCTACATGCTGATGAACCTGCAGAGCCTGCTGAATACTTTCTTCACCGGTTACGTGTATCACCTGTACAATTTTTATATGAGGCAATTCATTCCTGATATGCTGATAACTTCCTTCTGTTAATTCATCGACGATCTGAACCGTATTTGTTCCGGTTCTTTTAATATGATCGATGATATGTTGAGAAGATTGTTCGCAGGTCAGCAAAAAAGAAGAAATATGAGGAGGGACGGTTTTAGCAATCTCAGCGATCAGTTCGTCGGTGATCGGACCAGGGCCACTGGGCATTCTTGCCACAAGTCCTATTGCATCGGCGCCGGCATCGATAGCCATCTTCGCTTCAGTTACAGAAGCTATACAGCATATTTTTATTTTAACTGACATTGATAAGTTATTTCCTTTAAAGAGATTTTTTCATCACCCAATCGTCCTGGAGATCTTTGCCTAATTTAAAAACATTTGTATCAAAAATTTCAAACCCCCATTTTTTATAAAACTCAATGGCACGGGTATTCTTTTGCCATACCATCAGCCAGAGTAAATTTTTATTTATTGATCTGGCATGATCGATACTTGCCCTCATTAATGAACTGCCGATCCCTTTACCGATCATTTCCTTCGCCGTATAAAAACGTACGATCTCCAGGCAATTCATTTCCTTTAATGATGCCGGTAAATTTTCATCATTTAACTGGACATAACCTGCCAGCTCATTATTGACAAAGGCCAGGTAAAAAATATTTTTTAGTGAGCAGACCTGGTCCATCATCAATTCTTTTGATAAATGTTCACTCATATAGTCATCCATATCTTCTTTTGTGTTCAGCGCTGCGTAGGTATCATAGAAAGATTTGCGGCTGAAATCGGCCACTATTTCCGCATCCTTTTTAGTTGCCCGCCGAACAATGATCGTTGACATTCCGCAAACTTATTATCAATCGATGACTGTCAGGAGAATTTGGGGAGAAAACCCATGAATTCGGAATCAAAAACTTTTGGTGTATAAACCGTCAGGGCTTATTTTTGCACTCCGTTTTAAAAAAGGCTTTGAACGCCGAATCCGCCAACTGGCGGAGAAGCCAGTCAGGTTTCCGCCTTTGCTTTTTTGTATAGCTATTTGCAAAACAATAAGCCGCGGCGGTGGAAGATCTCGTAGCTCTCCCGATAGCTATCGGGATGGTAGAGCATCCCGATTTTAATCGGGAGGACCCTGGGTTTCAGGAAGAAGTAAAATTGTTCTTAAAAATTCTTAATTGATCTCGTAGCTCAGTTGGTAGAGCACAACACTTTTAATGTTGGGGCCCTGGGTTCGAGTCCCAGCGGGATCACAGCGACCGCCTTCGCCAAGGCTTCGGCGGTTAAAACAAAAAACTTTAAATCGCTCAAAAGCCCTGCAAATACTGAATTTGCGGGGTTTTTTGTTTTTTGCACATTGTCAAAAAACGCCAAAAAACTCGCCATTCCGGTGCGTGATTCGAGCGGCCAAACGATAGCGTAAAAAAAGCCGCTCGAATTTTTCTGGAACCCGCTTCCGGCAAGGGGTTCAGAAAGAACCGCTTTATCAAAAATTTTGTCGGACAAGAGTTAAAGATAAGTCTACATTTTGTGAAGATTCGATTTTATCCGTTCTATTAAATCCTTGAATGGCACCTGACCTTTATAGTACAGGGCCTTGGTCTCTACATGTCTCTTAGCAAATTCTTCCCATAGCTTTTCATCTGTAAGTAAGAATGCTTGATTCTCTTGAATGACTACTTCTTTATCCTTTGGTGAAAACCTGATTTCCTTATGTGCCTTGTATTCATCAGTGCCAATAAAGTTCTGAACTTGTTTTTCTCCTAACAAACAATAGATATCGTAATACTGTCTCATGTAATTCGATCTCTTTTTCCCGTCTACTTGTTCCTGGCGGAAACGTGATGTGATCGTTTGAAGTTTTTCAACGAACGTGTAACCTGGATGGTAGCAAGAAATGTCGACTGCGCGGTTATCAATGATTTCAATACTACTATTTCGTTTGGCCGTATCATAAGCCCATGAGCTGATCAATAATGGATTATTAGGAGCTACATTATCAAAACCAGCCTCCAGCAATATTCCTTCTTTAACTCCTTCAAGAGATCCCATGAAGGTCTTGTATTGTAATCGTATTCCACCGCTTCTGTAATAGTCTTTATCATCAAATTCCTCGTCACGAACAACGTCAATGATACCGGAAATTTTTATGTCAGATGCTAACCAATCATAAAATTCCTTCCGTGCCTTAGCATTTGCTGGCTTTGTATTCCTCGGATTTTCGTTGATCTTAAAGCGGTCCGGAGGCCTAACATGAATATCAATATCCTCAGAGAATCGTTCAATGATTTTATATCCTTTGGAGATAGAAGTTCCCCCTTTTAACTCAAATTGATATCCCTGCTGTTTCAGTCCGTATAATACATGCATGATCCAGTAGTCTTTCTCTACCAGAACAGGATCTATACCCAATTCATCCGCAGTAATTCTTAGCAGAGAAGGAAAATCTTTATGATCATGGAGAAAAATTGCTGCCATTTATTTTATACGTTTGGGTTCATTAATGGCCAAACAATTTTTTCGTCTTTACGCTACCATATTGGGATACTGCATTGCGCAACTTTTTGACACTTATGGCTGCTACTTTTTCTTTCACGCGTTTCAGAACCGCCGGCTGATCCTCCGCAAGCGTTTCCAGATTGTTGACAAGGTCAACCAATAAAAATTCAGGAGTCACTTGTTTTGGGAAATGTGGTTTTCGCTGAAACGAAAAAACGCGGTTACCTAATTTAAAATCGCCATGACGCTTATGATTATACACCGTTCTTTTATTATAAAGCTGTGTTGTACCTACTCCCAATTTATTATAATCATTCGGAGAGGTCAGCAAAAACCTATCATCCTTCAAAAAGCTGCGAACCAAAACTTCATCTTCAGGAGGTGTCTTTCCAAAAACACTGACTTTGGGATAATAGTATAAACCCGGAGCCAGTTTTTGCAGTGTTTCATCCTGTAATAATCCATGCAAATGCCTATCCACCGCATTTGACCATTTTTTCAGATCATTGCGGCGATACACATGTCCTGGCATCAAATGCCTTTTCAATTGCTCAAGCTGGGTCATCTGTCTTAATTTTCCTCAAAATTATGCATTTCTCTTCAATTTGCATGAATATTTATCCAAAATTCATGCACAATTTATAATTATATATTGATTTTCATCATTATACAGAGAAACTCATTTCCAACCTGAAAAGTAGTAAGATTGTTGTTAAACATTCCCATAGACTTCTCTCCACTTGCTGAAGTTTGTGTAATACTCCACCAGCTGATCCGTTAAGTCTAGCTTTTCCCCTGAGCAGATCAGTGATATATGCGAATTCAACAAAGAACTGACCCTCCATTGTGCCAGGCATACTTTTGCCACCACAGTAACACTAACCAATGGTGTACCGATAGAAACAGTGGGGAAAATGCTAGGTCATAAAAATTTACGGACTACTCAGATTTATGCGAAGATTTTGGATAATAAGGTGAGTAATGATATGAAAGAGTTGAAGGAGAAGTTGATGGCGGTGGTTTAATTAAAATTAAAGTCTTTTGCATTTTCTCTGAATTCTCAAGTGTCTCCGGTTTATGATAGCCATGGATTTTAATTTACTGAAGTGATCTGCTAATTATTCATTTAAAATCCTTTCCGTTTGCCGATTGATTTCATCTATTATAAGTTCAACAAAACGATCTGTAATATCTTCTAACTCTCCATTAGTTAGCATTTTCCGATATACTCTTTCGTACCAAACTTTCCCCCGATCAGGACCAATCATATACTTATGTTTATCAAGATGTATCTCCAGCCTTTGCCATACATTGAAGGCCTTAATGCCGCCCTGTATAAATGTTTCCAATGCAACCTGAAAACCTAACATCCAAACATTTTCTTCAAGCAATAGTTTGGCATTTAATTCGAAATCATGCATATTCCATTCTAAAGTCCTTTGATTATATCGTCCTTCTACTTTATAGTTTTTAAACATTGACTTTACATCAGCCAGTTTTTTGTCAATGAGCTTTATTAAAGGTTGCTGAATTTCTGTTAATACCTTTTTGACAAGATCGTTGTCCTTTTCAAGGTCTGCCGGATCGGCATTCATCTTTTTGACTATTTCTTTCAGCCGGTCTATCTTTTCATCTAAGGGTTTTTGAGGAATTGTAATCTCTTTTTCCAATTCTTGTTTTAATATCTCTTCATCGGGTAATTCATTTTTCCATTCTTTCGGAATTGCATGTTTATATTCAGCAACACCCATAGGCTTACTCTTCGTTTTAAGTGAATACTCTACAATAATTTTATCGGCTGTTTTACAAAGCAATAGGCCAATAGTAGGGTTGTCTTCCGGTAATTTTATTTGTTCGTCTATTGCGGTAATGTAAAACTCCAGTTTACCGGCATGCTCAGGTTCAAATTCTGTTACTTTTAATTCTATCACGAAATAACAATGCAGACGTGTATGATAAAAGATAAGATCAATATAGAAATCTTTATCGCCAATTTTAACATGAAACTGCTGCCCATAAAATGAAAAGCCAACTCCCAACTCCAACAAGAATTTCTTAATATTCGCCAGTATCGCATTTTCCAAATCCCTTTCACTAACTTCTTCGGAAAGGCTTAAGAAGCCAAGATTGTAAGGATTTTTTAAAAGTTCAGTGGCAAGTTCTGACTGAGTTTTGGGAAGAGTGATCTCAAAATTATTCTGTGCTTTGCCTTTTCTGTAGTACAAAGCTGACTCTATCTGATAAATTAATACTGTCCTTTTCCAGTTGTGGAGAGCCGTTTGCTGAACGTAAAACAATGCCTCCTCAATGGTTTGGGACTTGGTAACTACCTGAATATGATGGCCCCAAGGGATTAAGCCGAGCACCACCGGGAATTGTCCCACAGGCTGTTGGACAATTTGATCTGCCTCCTGCTGGTTTGCTTGTGTCAATAGTCCAACACTCTGTTGGACTATTTGCAGGTTCTTTGCATAGAACTGATACCACTTACGGATATTGAATAAATTGGATCTGGAAAAACCTTCCAAATCTTTAAACTCAGCAGTTAGATCAGCAGCCAATTGTGTAATGATCTTATCACCCCAGGTGGAATTTGCTTGTTTCTCTGACATGGCTTTGCCTAATTCCCAATACAGAGAAAGCATCTCTGTATTTACTTTAAGACCTGCCCGTAACTGGCTGTTCCTGATCTTATCTTTTAACTCTGCCAGCCACAGGTTATATTCCTGTCCTGTTATCTTTTTTAAAGCCATGAGGAATTTAATTAGGTTGACCCGAAAATATGTAATTATTGATCAGGTGAATGTATTTTTTGGACAAAATCATGAGATGTTGAAACAACAGCAATAACCTTCATCCTTTCAAATATCTTCTCTGCTTTATACTTGCATCTGACATCGTTTGTGATGAAGAAATCGCAATGTGCCTGAATGAAGAGCATCATCAATCATATTACGCCGTTGGTGTTCAATAAACAGTCTCTTCACCAATTAAAGAAATTTAGTAATCAATAAAAAAGTCTTTGGCTAGTGTAAGATAATTGTTGAACGTAATAAAATCAGTTGTCGGTAAAAAAACTAAATCTGAAAAAACCTCATACCGGAACACCGACAATGGCGTAATAAGGAACTGACTTTCCATTGCGCCCGGCATACTTTTGCTACGTAATCCTC
>Ga0184636_1000098_pt1 | contig 20104 bp, 16 predicted proteins | sample PLM3_60_b2_FD_133164 | JGI IMG/M metagenome (GOLD analysis project Ga0184636, IMG submission 133164) | Groundwater sediment microbial communities from an aquifer in East River, Colorado, USA - PLM4_90_b2 | ecosystem: Environmental > Terrestrial > Soil > Riparian zone | place: USA: East River... | reverse complement strand
TGCGGAACTCAGCGGCTCTGCGGTAAAAAAATACAGAAACCGCAGAGACACGGAGAAATACACGCAGGAGGACGCAAAGAGTGCATTATTATTCAATCATGGTTCATATATACGGACAGTCATTTAAAATTATTAATTGATTTATTTAAACGAAATAAGACTAATGGAAAAGCAATTCGAAGAACTTGAAATGAAATGGATAATGCCTCAGGCATGCAAGCTGGCTTCAAAACAAATAGCTATTTCCTTGTAAAGGCCAAACTATTTTTTTGCAGAAAACAAGGTCCAGGGATAGGCCAGCATATTATTTAAATACTTACTTTGCCATGCATATTCCGGGTGGGCTTTGTAAAACGTTGAACCAATAAAATCAGCCCCGCAGGGATGACCCATATGCGCCCATAATTGCATATTCTTTGCAAGCGCCGCTGTGGTAACCTTTCCCTGCACAGCTCCCATGGGATAATATGGACCTAAACTCCATTCTGCACATCCTTTTACATCTTCATCAATATGACCGCAGATCACGCATCGGTTGCTGGCTTCTTTATTTTGGAGAGCGTCAACATGATCGCCTTCAATTTTTTTACCGATCTCTGCATCCAGCTTACCTTTCAGATCAACAAGAACCAATTGTTCCATTCTTTTTTTTCTTGCATTAGGAGAAGTAGTGGCATCGTTTATATTAAAGGTTGTTTCTTCCCTGATCAGTTTGGGATCGCTTGGAAAGTTAGAACCGATTATGGCGGTATCCTTACTGCGCCAAACGCGATAATCTTTTAGTCCCAGCTCAAGTTTTGCCACTTCGTTGGTTTTTGTATCACCAATCAGCCAATCATTTGCATAGCCGCCGTTATTACCTTCGGTAAAGATTTTTATTACATCATCAATGCTGTTGCCGTATTGCGCCGCTTTACGTGCGCGCACAAATTCAGGAATACCCAGCGTGTCAAAACCATTGAACTGTGTAATGGTTGTTTCAGTGATGAGTATCCCGTTATCAGTAATCACAAAATCATCACCACTGTGAATAAACCCCGGCATACAATCCATCAACATACGATGACCACTTTGTGGAACAATATCTGCAATTACATTCCAATGCTGGCCCATAAGATATTCTGTCCAGTTGTTGTGACCGATCACAATTTTTCCGTCTTTAGTATAGCTGCCCGTGGCAATAAAAGCGCTGCAATTGCCGGGAGCTTTGTTATTTCCACTCCCGGGTTTTTCCAGGTTATCCATCATGGGCACATAATAAAAAGCCAATTCCTCCACAGCGTTATAAGCGACGATATCAAGACTATCGTAATTTTTTTTCTGGGCATTCAATCCTTCCACCATCCCATTGATCTCGTCTTTATATTCCTTGTCCAGCTTAGGCCATAAAAAATTCTTTGCTGCATTCCGGTAGAATTGCCAATCCCTGTGCGTATTGTGTTGCAGTAAATAGGAAACAGCCTGTATGCTTGTATCAATATCATTGGCTAACAAATAGCCATGCTGGTAACCCATATCCGCAGGAGAACCTTCGAGATGAACATAGATCCAGCCATTTTTATTTTCTCTTGATGCCTTTGCCAGGCGGTCTTCGTTGGTTTGTGAATTTGAACAACTGTAAAATACAGCAACAGCGGCCAGGCCAATTACAATAAATTTTCTCATGATCGAAGGTTTTGATTTAGAAAGATCAGGATATCTAAGGTAAGACAGGCGGGAATAACCAAAAGAAATCTTAGTATTCCCCCCTCAGCATAAAGATAGTTTGTCTTTTTGCAAAGGATTATGGATATTTAATCCTATGACTGCTTTAGCAATTGTTCTCGTGGGCACTAAATTCTCCTTTGCCGTTTTTTCTCAGAACTGCGACGTTCTATATAATCAAACCACTCCTTTACAAAACAGGGAAGGTGCTAAAGCAGGTGATCTTATTACAGAAGAAACGAAAAAGATAATCGCCATTCACAAGGATATTCAATCCATCGGCATGGCTGTGCCGGGTATCTATCATTATGAAAAAGGAACAGTTTGGGCGCCCAATATCAGGGGTTGGGATGATTTTCCTTTATTAAAAAACATGCAGCAAATAACAAATATCCCTGTTACAATCGATAGCGACAGGTCCTGTTATATTTTAGGGGAATGGTGGAAGGGAAATGCAAAAGGTTGCGACAATGCCATTTACCTTGCCGTGGGTACAGGGATTGGGGCAGGCATTTTAATTGAAGGAAAAGTTTTTCGAGGCGCTCATGATATTGCCGGCGCCATTGGCTGGCTGGCTCTTCATCAGCCTTTCGATGAAAAATATATTGAATGCGGATGTTTTGAATATTATGCTTCGGGTGAGGGCATTGCCAGACTGGCAAGAAAACTATTACAGGAAGAAAAAAACTATACCGGTATACTTAAACAAAAAAATGCAGAAGCGTTGACTGCCTACGATATTTTTTCTGCTTATGAGAAAAAAGACAGGCTGGCAATAGAGGTTTTCAATATCTGCATTCGCTATTGGGGAATGGCAGTGGCAAATCTTGTGAGTTTATTTAATCCTGAAAAGATCATTTTGGGAGGTGGTATTTTTGGCCCGGCAGTGCAATTTATTCCTGCCATTAAAAAAGAAGCAACAAAATGGGCCCAGCCCTTCAGTATTAAACAGGTGAGTATCGAATCTTCTGCACTCGGAACTGATGCAGGTTTATACGGTGCCGGTCTTATGGCTTTTCAACTACAGAACAGGTGAGCATAATAAGAGATTAAAGATATTTGCTTTTGCATAGTACTTTACAACCCACTACTGCGATGAATAAAAAATCTTATTTTCTTTTATTTCTCACTGTTATTGCCTGCAGTTGCGCGAATAAAAAAACTTCCACCAGTTATCGCATGCCTGCCGAATGGGAACCGCAGGATAGTTTGTGGATGGGATTCAGAACGGCAGAAAGAAATATTTCGTCTGACTCAATAACGGCAACAGATTCCCTTACTTTAAAATTAATCAAAGAGATCACTGTATTTATTCCAATGAAATTGATCGTTGAAAATGACAGTTTCGTACACGGAAGTAAAAAGATTTTCTTTGATCATGGAATTGACACTACCCGTATAGATCTGTTCATTCAGTCGCCAACAGATTTCTGGTACAGGGACCCAGGGCCGGTCTTTGCGTTGTCTGATAAAAATGAATTGGCCATTGCCGATTTTAAATACACTAACTACAGGAATGCCCCCCAGGATTCAATCAGTGAAAAAGCAAAAGCTCAGGAAAAGATTGATAAGAATGTGGCGTCAAGATTAGGCATTCCAACTATTGAATTAAAAGTGGCCCTGGAAGGTGGCAGCTTTGAAACAAATGGAAAAGGAGTTGTTATTCAAAATGAGGAATTAACATTAGGCAGGAATCCACGCCTTGGTAAAAAAGAAATCGAAGAAGATTATAAAAAGATCGGTATCAGCAAGGTCATCTGGGTAAAACAAGGCCTGGCTGATGATGCACAGGGTGAAAAGATCGGAGATTATTATGTTTGGGGCGCCGGCGGGCATACAGATGAATTTGTTCGATTTGCTGATGACAGTACTATTTTACTCGCGTGGGTAAATGATGCTGAAAAAGATTTAAATGAGATCAACAAGAGAAATCGGGAGAGAATGCAGCGCGATCTGGACGTTTTGCAAAGTGCCACTGATGCCAATGGTAAGAAATTCCGCATCATTAAAATTCCTCTTCCTCCTCTGCAATTCCAAAAGACAATTGTTGACTCTTCAACTTTAAAATGGTATAATAAACATGGCCTGGTGATTAAGTTTAACGATTTTATAAACGAAGTTTCCTGCAGCAGTTATCTTAATTTCATAACCACGAACGGTCTTGTCATTATTCCCTGTTACTGGAAACCGGGAATGCCTTTATCATTCAAAGAAGCAGACGAGGGAGCAAAGAAAATATTTCAGCAATTATATCAGGATAGAAAAATAATGCAGGCAAATCCATTGATCCTGAATTATCATGCCGGAGGAATGCATTGTATTTATCAACCTCAACCCAGATTAAAAAAATCTTAGCAGTAAAACATGTACAGTAAAAAGCTCGTCTTCTGGTCTGCCTGCTTCGGAATCCTTTTGTTTGGCATTGGATTGATCACATTGGGTTCCATTGTTTCTGATCTCAAAATAAAATTTCAATTAGATGAAGTATCAGCAGGAACGTTGTTCTCTATTTTGCCAATAGGCATTTTAGCAGGCTCCCTGTTGTTTGGTCCTGTTTGCGATCGTTATGGGTATAAATCAATGCTCATCATCGCGTGTATTGGAATGTGCGCCGGCTTCGAAGGTATTGCCTGGCTCTCTTCTGTCAACTTATTAAAAGTCTGCATTTTTATTTTTGGTTTCAGCGCAGGTATTATTAATGGCGCTACCAACGCCCTTGTATCGGATATCAGCAGCGAAGAGAAGGGAGCAAACCTCAGCCTGTTGGGTGTGTTCTTTGGCCTTGGTGCATTGGGAATGCCATTTGTCCTGGCTATTTTAAAAGGTTATTTTTCTTCTTACCAGATCATTACTGCAATTGGCGGGCTCACGCTGGCAGTTGCTTTTTTTTACAGTTTTATAAAATTTCCGCCATCAAAAAAAGCACTGGGATTCTCCCTTGCAAAAAAAAGTAATTTATTCAGAGAGAGTTTTTTGTTTTTTATCGCCTTTTATCTTTTCTTCCAGGCAAGCATGGAAGCCATTGTGAACAACTGGACAACCACCTATCTCACGAAACATTTATCCGTTACAGAAAGCAATGCCTTGTATTCACTCTCCCTGTACGTCGCAGGTATGACCCTGATGCGTTTGCTTATCGGGAGTGTGTTCCGATCAGTTAAAACTATTAATCTCATGATGGCTTCCCTGGCAATTATTCTTGCCGGAATAGTATTGATCCATATTGGTCAATCATTTTATTTTTCAGTTGCAGGACTGATCTTAATGGGAATTGGACTGGCAGCAGGCTTTCCCGTTATGTTGGGTTTAGCAGGCAACCGTTATGCCGCGAGATCCGGTACCGCTTTCAGTTTTATTTTTACCATTGCCCTGTTGGGTAATATGCTCGTTAATTATCTCATGGGCTGGATAGCAAAAACTTATGGCATACATCATTACACGTCTTTTGTTTTTGTTGAATTGGCATGTATGCTGCTTTTATGTTTATTGATCTTTAGAAAACAAAATAAAAACCAGGAACACTATGCTGGCGAAACAATGGTTGAATAATGTCCGCGGGATCATGGACCAGGTTGAAGGAACACAGATGGAAAACATCCGAAAAGCTGCTGAAGCAATGGCAGACAGTATTGAAGCAGGCCGCTGGGTACATACATTCGGTTGTGGTCATGCTACCTTACCGGTTGAGGAAATGTATCCCCGCATCGGAGGGTTTGTAGGCTTTCACCCGATGATCGAATTACCGCTAAGTTTTTTTACACATATTACCGGCGAAATGGGTGTGCACCAGTTTGTTTTTTTGGAAAGGGTAGAGGGCTATGGCGTGGAGATCATGAAAGGATACAATTTTGATTCCCGTGATACGATGTGGTTATTTTCTCATTCCGGTATTAACAATGTGAATATTGATATCGCTATTGAAGCAAAGAAAAAAGGAATGACCGTGATCGCTTATGGTTCTGCAGAAGCGGCGAAAGGAAAACAGACAAGACATTCATCCGGGAAAACAATTTTTGATATCGCCGATATTGTTGTGGATACCTGTGCGCCGGTGGAAGATGCTTCAGTTTCATTGACAAACCATACCGACAAAATTGGCCCGGTTTCTACCATGGCATTTGTAACTACTGTGTGGATGACGGTCACAACCGTGGCAGAAATTCTTGCCGGCCGCGGAGTAAAACTTTTTATTCATCCCTCTCATAATGTACCGGGAGATACTACTGCACGGGAACGTTTGGAAGAAGCATTGGCAGAATATAAAAAAAGAATTGCAGGGGTATGATTTTTTTGAACTCAATTCTATTGAGTTAAGGTGAGTGATCAAAACCGGCCGATACCAGATACCGGCAAAAAAAATTAACTTTATCGTCATATTTACTTCCATCATTTACTAACCTTACATACATGGACAGAAAATATTGGGAAGAGATTGCGCCTAACTATAACACAGAGATCTTTGATGTTCTGCGCAATGATAAATCGGGTATAATTGTTTCTGCGATTGATCAATATGCTTCTCCGGATAAAACAGCAATAGACATCGGCTGTGCCGTTGGCAAATGGATACCTCTGCTGGCAACGAATTTCGGGCATGTGATAGCAGCTGATATTTCTGCCACCAACCTGGAACTTGCGGCAGAGAATTGTAAACAGTATAACAATGTGGAGTATGTAAGAATGGATATGTCAGCTAAAAACCTGACTGTGACACCCTGTGATTTTGCAATCTGCATCAATGCAATACTGACTGACTCACATAAAAAAAGGATAAATTTTTTTCGTTCTCTTTCACTCTGCCTGGAACGTGGAGGAGTGATCATTATCGTTGTTCCTTCTATTGAATCGGCATTGTATTCGGCATTTATGTTTGATCAATGGGCGCTAAGGAAAAATGACCCCTTACCTGTTTCCCGTCCCCACAACGCAATAAAAAAACTTAACCAGCTGAAACGAGGTATTGTGGAAATCGACAATGTGCCGACCAAGCATCACCTTCGTGAAGAATTAATTATTCTGCTGAACCGGGAAGGCTTTAGCATAGAAAATATTTCCAAAGTAGAATACGGATGGAAAACAGAATTTGACAATGCTCCTGCCTGGATGAAAGATCCCTATCCCTGGGACTGGATGTGTGTTGCCAGGAAGAATAAATAATTTCTGCAAATCAACAATATAAAACTTATTGTACCACTATGACCTGGAAAGTTCCGGGGATCATCATCGGTCTTCCGTTCTGATTGGTTTTAGTCGGGTCAAAATCGGCAGTAGGTAAAAATAAGGCCCCGTTTTTTTGATCAATCGTAATGGTTCGGGCGCCCCGTTTAGTGGGATAATTCCCCAGCACCAGGAATTTCTCTGCATCTTTTTCCTTTATAGCTGTTATAGTTCCTTCACCGTTTGAAGTGTAAATGATCTTGTTTTTTGAATCAAATGCCACTCCATCACAACCGTCGCCAATTGGAAGCGTAAGAACGACAGCACCGTTCTCCGCATTTACTACGGCCAGTAATTTGTCACAGCCGGCAAACAAACGTTTTGTGTCCTTGTCATAAGCCAGTCCTGTAGGGCCTTCGGCCGGGCTCAGTGACCAATGATTTACTACTTTGAAATTTTTCATGTCCACCGCAACGATCTCGTTTTTATCTTCAATATTAACAAAGACCTTTCCGTTGCCATCGGAAACTGCTGTTTCCGGCTTGCCACCTACATCGATGCTGTCAATCGTTTTTCCCTGCTTTGGATCGATGATGGAAAGATTTTTACTTCTTCCGTTACAGGTAACGATGGTTTTAGAAAAGGGCTCATACATAATGGCATCCGGATTCTGGCCGGTAGCTATCTGGGCTAATACTTCATTTGTTTTCAGATCGAATACTGTTACATTATTTAATCTGCCATTGCTGGTGTAGCCTTTGCCGGTTTCCTTGTCAAATGCAATTCCATGCACACCGGTTGTATTCGGAATAAAGCCGATGGAATCGCCGGTTTCCTCATTTATAATATTCACTTGTGTGCCATGGGATACATACAGCTTACCGTCATTCACAGCAATATAATCCCAGCCACCTGAACTTGCAATATGATAAGTTTTTACAATTTTATACTCATGATCTTTTTGTGCAAATGAAGAGAAAGAAATAATAAGGATGCAAACCAGGGCAAGAAGAATTTTCTTTATCATAAAATTTTATTTAGGGAGAAATAATTCAATTTTACCGGTCATCTTTCTATAACGATCATAAATTATCATCGAACTGCAATTTATCGTCTGTTTTTTTAATCATCTTCCCAAACCGGTAACTGAAGCCAAGGTAAACTATTTGCGCATCTCTTTTCCCGACCAGGGTTTGATTTAAAAAAGAAGTATTCAATATTGTTTTTTGTCTTAGCGTTCTGAAAAGATCAGACATAGTCAATATGACAGAAACCTTCTTTTTAAAAAGATCCTGTTTTATACCCGTATTAAATACAAAACTTCCATAGCTTTTTCCCTGCGGCGTCAATCTTGGAGAACGATAGTTACAGCTTATCTGCATCATCGTGGTTTTTGTCAGGGTGAAGCTTGAATTAAAATTGATACTCATGGATACGATTGATTTTTTATTACTGTATCCAAGATCAGATGCGTCGATCTGGTTGTAAAAAAAATTTGAACTGAGATTTGTTGTTATAAATTTCGCTTTTGCAGAAAAGATCAATTCCAGCCCCGCTGATTTGTCGTTTGATAAATTTTGCATGGTCGTCAGTAAAGTGGAATCATTGACAGCCATGATCACCGAAGTAAAACCGTTCAGTTTATACCGGTAATAAAGGCTTGGAACAAAAGAAAAATTTTTGTTCTGCCATTTATAGCCCAGTTCAACAGAGTGAATGATCTCGGGTTTCAGTTTTGGATTACCGGCCCTGAGATTTCGTGGGTCCTGGTATTCAGGAAAAGGATTGATGTCATCTCCTTCGGCCCGGTGGACTCTTTTGCTATAATTCAATTGAAGCTCACTGCTATTTAATTTATAGGAAAGATGAAGAGTCGGATAGATTTTAAAATAATCATTACTGATCAGTGAATCCTTGGTTACAAGCCTTCCTTTTATATAGGCGTCTTCTAACCTCAGCCCGGCTGAATAACCAAATTTTTCGTAGCTGTGCTGGTAAGTTCCATATAAAGCATGTATGGATTCATTGTATAAAAAGCGGTTGGATCTTGCAAGGTTGGTTACAAATTTTCCCTGAGCGGTATTAAAACTGTCTACCCTGAAATTCATGTCCTGTTGTGCAAACGAGCCATCATAGCCTGCTTCAAGTTTAGAATCCTCTGAAAGAGGATTGCTGTAATCAATCGTTAATTGCTGTTGGTTGTCTCCGGCCTTTATAAGGGTGTTGTCAAATGTGGAGAATGGAAAAGGGAAATGATAGAGATTTGTATAATGATTGTCCTCCTGTTCATCTCCTGCCGATGCATTGAATTCAATTCTTAGTTCATGATCTTCTTTCGGAAAATTATGCTGCCAGTAAGCTGTCAGGTTCTTTTCAATTTCGTATTCGGGATCGTAACGCAGGCGATCATAATTTTCTGTAATTATTTTATTCCGGTCATAGGAAAGATTGTTCACCGCATCACGCCTTGTAAAATGCCTGTTGACATAATCGCCGGATACGCCAATAGTGTTTCGTTCACTTAAAGTATAGTCTGCGCCCAGGGTTAGGACATGTGCGAGCGGCAATGAATGGGAATGGCTGGTTTGGATATAATACCCGGAAATATTTTCCAGCGAATCAAAATAGGTTCGGTCAATATTATTCAGACGAATGCGATTATCCCTGCGGATACTGTAGGTTGTATATAAATTTAGTTTTCCCGGTTTATAATTAAGACTGAGGTTTGCATTATACCGGTTTTTATTCCCGGCATTTATTATTAAAGCGCCATTCCAGCCGGCCTTTGTATTCTTTTTCAGTACAATATTAATAATACCGGAAGTGCCATCGGGTTTATATCTCGCTGATGGATTGGTGATCACTTCAATTCGTTCAATAGAATTCGCGGGTAATTGCTGCAATGCTTCGGCTCTTGTTTTTCCCATTAATGGCGAGGGCCTCCCGTTTATCAATATCATTACTTCTGTCGAGCCCCGTAAACTGACCTGCCCTTCAATATCCACTTCAACAGAAGGGATATTTTTCAGCAGATCACTTGCATTTCCGCTCTGGGCCATAATGTCCTGGCTTACTGTGTAAATTTTCCGGTCGATAGAAGTATTGAGAACAGATTTTTTTGAAGTAACGGTAACTTCTGTCATATTCGTTGAAAGAGAAAAAATTTCCATTGTGCCCGCGTTAATTTTTGATTGACCCATATTGACTGAGATTGCTTTCTCGGATCGCTCATAGCCGATAAAACTTGCACGAAGGATATAATTCGCCGGGCGCACATTTAGTAAAATAAATCTTCCTTTTTTATCTGTAATTGAACTTACAGTCACACTGCTGTCCGTATTCAATAATTGTACGGTGGCAAATTCAACAGGCTGTTTAGATGTTTTATCCGTAATGGTTCCCGAGACAGAAGCTCCTTTTTCCTGCGAAAATAATGGAAGAGAGAAATATATAAAAAACACCAGGGCAACTATTCTTGGAAGCATTCATTGGTTTTTGGAATTCCAAAATTACCTTTAAATTCTGTAGCAATTCTGAGTTGAAACAGGGAAATTTATACCCATGAAACCGTAAACGAATGTTGCTGGTCAGTGAACGAGTAACGAATAGTAAAACCTGATACTCCGCATATCTGTTTAATGATCGAAAGGCCCAGCCCGTTATACCCTTCGCCTTCAGCTTGTTTATAAAACCGCGTAAAAAGGCGATGCTCATCCAATTTTTTTTGAGAGCTGCTGTTTGTGATGTTTAATTGCTTCCCGCTTAGCTCTACTCTGATAAAACCCTGTGCAAAATTGTGCCTTGTAGCGTTGCTGAAAAGGTTGTTCAATAAAATATCTGCCAGTTCATTATTCATATTAATAAATACCTCCTCCAGCGAAACAGAAACAGAAATGTTTTGATTTTGCCATAGCTCCTGGAAGGCAAAAATTTTTTCCTCTGTTTTTTGTTTAAGATTTACCAAAACAGTTTCTGCATATTGATTGTTTTCGATCTTTGTCAATAATAATAAAGACTGATTTAAACGGGACAATTTTTCGATCGCCTGATACGAGCTTTGAACGGTCTTACTCTGGTTTTCAGATAAGTTTTCATCCTGGATCAGCAGATCGAGCTTTGAGCGAATGATCGCTAACGGGGTTTGCATTTCATGCGAAGCATTTTCGGTGAATTCCTTCAATAATAAATAATCCTGCTGAGCCTGGCTGGTTGTTTTTTCAAGGATTTGATTCATAAACACAAATTCATCAATCTTCGTTGCCGGGAAATGCAGGGATTGTTTTTTATCAAGTTTAAAATTTTGCACAGTCTTTAATGTATTATAAAATGGTTTCCAGAGACGTTTTAATAAAACCCTGTTGATGACCAGTGAAGCAACCAGGATCAGGAGAATGGTAATGAAGGTTATCAGGAGAATAGAATTTATAAGATCATCCGTTCCTTCCAGCGATTTTTCCACATCCACATCATACAGTTTCCCCCCGGCATTTATACCGAATTGAAGAATCCTGAATGGATTTTGTTCTTTTGCTGTTGAATCATAGACTGTGGACGTTTTGAATTTTCTTTTTTCCGCGAGTTCAGTGGCCGGCGCATACGAAATTTTTTGATCTTTTACAGTGATCGGCTCAGGCAAAATACCATGTTCTTTTACATAGGTTTGAATTTCCCGCTGTTCGATTTTCAGATCTTCATCAACCTGCCCGATCAGGATATATCGTATGGAAATGTAAAAGCTTACACTGGCCGTTAAAAAAATGACGATCGTTGCAATTAAATTAATGCGATTATATTTTGTAAACAGTCTCATGTATCAGCTTGTGCGTCTTCACACACTGAATTTATATCCCATACCGTAAATTGATTTTATATAATCTGTACAACCCGCCTGGATTAGTTTTTTCCTGAGATTTTTTATATGGGTATAGATAAAATCATAATTATCAGCCAGGTCCATATTATCCCCCCATAAATGTTCTGCAATCGCATTCTTCGTTATAACCCGGTTTTTATTGCTTATAAAATAAATAAGCAATTCATATTCTTTCCTGGTAAGATCAACCAGTTTATCATTTATCCTGACAGTTTTTTCTGTAAGGTCAAGGTTTAATTCATTAAAGCTGACCTGGTTTTTCCCTTCAAATGATTTACGCCGGATGATAGCGGCGACCCTGGCCGATAATTCAGGTAAATAAAAGGGCTTGGTGAGATAATCATCTGCTCCTGCTTTTAATGCGAATACTTTATCATCCAGCGAATTCCGGGCAGAAATAATAAGCACTCCATCCATTTTATTTCCTGATTTCAGTTCATTTAAAACATCAAGCCCGCTGCCACCCGGCAGGTTCACATCCAGTATAATACAGGCATAATCATACAAAGAAATTTTTTCAATGGCAGAATGAAAATCCAGGGCTCTTTCGCAAACAAATTGTTCATTGGCGAGATAAGTACAAATGCTGTCAGATAATTCTTTTTCGTCTTCGATAACCAATACCTTCATCAGGGGTCTTTTAAAAACAAAACTAACGTAAGATGAAGCTCAATTCTGAAGAAATTATGGACAGGCAGAATGGAAACCGGTAAAAATTTTCATACTCTTATCATAGTTCCTGCTTCTAACGGAATGTGTACACCAGTCCCGGCATCAGATGACCATAGTTGTATTGCAAATTAAAGGAAACAGAATTTTTCTTTTGACCGGGAGCTTTTAGCTTAGCATACCTGTGATAATTGTTTACTACCTGTCTTCCTGTTAAATATCCAAGGGCTGCTCCCGCCACTACATCGGTCGCCCAATGTTTATTTTCCGTGATCCTGCTTAACCCGATCAATGTGGCTGCCGTATAGGATATGATCGGTACCAGTGGCCTGTCCTTATATTCCATTGCAAAAACTGTTGCGGCAGCAAAGGCAACGGTGGTATGTCCTGAAGGAAAAGAGCTGTTTAATCTTTTTCCGTTTTCATCTCTTCCGGAAGAATAGAATGGTCCATGAAATTTGGGTTCGGCTTCAACTGCATTGGGATCAAGAGAAAAGGGCCGTTGCCTTCCTGATAAAAATTTTATAAGCGACTCCATGGCGCCGCCGGTAATATATGCCTGTGTAGCAAGTAAAGTAGTAGTTTTGATCTTTTCGGTTTTAAAAATAAAACCGTAAGCTCCGAGACCAGCCAGTAAATAAGTTTCGTAAACACCTCCAAATCTTGTGACATACTTGCTGATACTTCTTACCCCTGCATTATGATCGCGCAGGTCAAGTGCAAAACGCTGAACAGGTTCATCGGCAAAAAAAAGACCGCCTTCGATCAATGCAAATCCTCCAACCTTTATCCAGTCTTTATGGGTTAAATGAAAAGGCGCAGTGATCTCCTGTTTTAAATCGCTGCCTAACAAAATAAAGTATGAAGAAAATGTGATCCTGGTATTTTCATTATAAGCAGCTTTGTTGATATTGTTATTTTGCCCGCCTGCACTATCAGTTTTTTTACTCAGGCTATCCAGTTTTTTGATAAGCGTATCCGTTTTTTGAGAAAATCCGATGAACGGCAACAAAACAAATACAGCCAGTGTGATTCTTTTTCCCATCCTGAGGAGCTTTTGAGTTATCAAATGGAACGTTGCATTATCAATATCACAATAATATTTTGAAATTACCCCGATAATAATACTAAAAGTATGCCTCTTCTTTGATTTCCGGAGCCAGCAGCATGATTATATAATGTAGAGATCAAAAAACCCGCAATACTTCAGAAAATCTTCAGAATTGGCCTTTACATTATTCATCATTTTCATCCCTGTTAAATGGAGTCCTCTACAGATTTCCCCCAGAATTGGTTTTCAATTTTATGCTTCAATTTTTTTAAAATTATTATTTATGAAAAAGCTTTTAATTATGCTTATGGCTACAGGCCTGGCTTCGTTAACCGTCTCCGCACAAAAATTGACAGAATCACAAGTGCCTGCACTGGTGAAAGCCGCATTTCAGAAACAATATCCTGCTACAACGGCAATTTGGGAAAAAGAGGATGGAAATTATGAAGTAAATTTTAAACAAAATGGGAAAGTAATGTCAGCAGTTATACAAAAGAATGGAACAATTGTTGAAACGGAAACCGATATTGCTATAAGCGATTTACCGGCATCAACGCAGTCGTATGTAAAAGAACATTATTCCGGGGCAAAGATCAAAGAAGCGTCGAAGATTGTGAAAGCCAATGGCGAAGTGAATTATGAAGCGCTGGTAAATGGAAAGGATGTTATGTTCGATACAAATGGTAAATTTATAAAGGTAGCAAAGGAGTAAACCCATGAAAGCCGTAAGAAGACCTTGCGGCTTTTTAATAATATTCAGACAGGAATGAAATATTTTCTCACCCTTACCATTGCCTTGGCGCCGATTTTTTGTTTTGGGCAGACCCGAACGCTCAGCGATTATATTCAATTAGCAAAAGACAACAACGCTACACTGAAAGGTTTCCAGAATCAAATTCTTTCCAACCAGCTGGACAGCCAGATAGTAAAGGCCACAACTAAAACGCAGGTTAATTTCCTTAGCAATGATCTGTACGCACCTGTTATTGGCGGCTGGGGTTATGATGAAGCGATCACCAATATTGCGCAGGTTTCCGCATTGATACAGGCAACAAAAATTTTTTTATCAAAGGGGAACCTGGCTGCTCAATACCGGGCTGTTTCATTGCAAAGCCAGTCGCTGAGAGATACTATGCAACTCTCAATGAAGGATCTTGTCAAAACCATTACCGAACAATATATTATTGCATATGGTGATCAATTGACAATGGATTATAGCAGGGAATTGTTTGAGCTTTTAAAAAAAGAAGAGGAAGCTTTAAAAAAATTAGCACAGTCAGGCGTTATTAAGCAAACGGAATTCCTGGCATTTACTATTACGATGCAGCAACAGGAATTGACATATCTGCAGGCGCAAATTCAGTATAATGCTGATTATCTTACGTTGAATTATTTAGCCGGAATTGTTGATACGGCTGTCAGCCGGATAGAAGAACCAGGACTGGAAGACAGTTTGCCTCATGATTTCTACAGCTCAGCTTTTTACCAGCGCTATATTACCGATAGCCTGCGTATTGTCAATGAGCGCCATCTTATCGATTATAGTTACCGTCCAACGATCGGTGCCTTTGCAGACGCAGGTTTTAATTCGTCCATGCAATTAACGCCCTATAAAAATATTGGTTACAGTGTGGGTGTGAATATTAAGATGCCTCTTTATGATGCACATCAAAAAAAGCTGAAATATCAAAAACTGGATATAGAAGAGCGGACCAGGGTAACTAATAAGAATTTTTTTATTAACCAGTATAATCAACAGGTAGCACAGTTAACAATACAGTTACAGGCAACGGAACAATTGTTTGAGAAGATCAGGCAACAGGTTAATTATACAAAAACATTGATCATTGCGTATGAAAAGTTATTGGAAACAGGAGATGTAAAAGTCATGGAATTTGTTACTGCTATTACCAATTACCTGAATGCACAAAATTCATTCCGTCAGAATTTCATCAGCCGGTTAAAGATTATGAACCAGATCAATTACTGGAATCAATAAATGTGAATCGTTTTATGAGAAAGAATTTTTTATACCTCATTTGTTTTTTGGCAATTTCGATCATTGCCTGTAAACACAAAGCAACAACTGCCGGCGAAGAAGAGGTAGCTGCTGAAAATGTGCAAACACCCGTCACTGTCACTACAGTCAGCAATGAAACACTAACCGATTATGCAGAGCTAAATGCTACTTCTTCTTTTTTGCAGGATAATATTGTAAAATCAAATATCAACGGCTATATCAAAACAGTAAATACAAAACTTAATGAATACACGCCGGCGGGCAAAACTTTATTTGTGCTTAAAACAAAAGAGGCAGAAAGTCTTGGAAGTACAATTAATAAACTGGATTCTTCCTTCCATTTTTCAGGTGTTGTGAGCATTCGCGCATCCCAAAGCGGTTACGTTACACAACTGGATCACCAGGCGGGTGATTATGTACAGGATGGAGAGCAGTTAGCCGTGATCAGCAATTCAAAAAGCTTTTGTTTTGTATTAAACATTCCTTACGAAATGCGTAAATACATTTCATTAAATAAAAAAGTAGAAGTGATCCTGCCGGACGGCACTCATCTCAATGGTATCGTGTCTTCTTTTACTCCCGCCATTGATTCTGTTTCGCAAACACAGGGGGCGCTTGTGAAAGTGAATTCGCCAACAGCGATCCCTGAAAATTTAATTGCAAAGGTCCGGATATTGAAAACTGTAAAAACAAATGCAACCTCCTTACCCAAACAGGCGATCCTGGCTGACGAAGCGCAAACGAATTTTTGGGTGATGAAAATGATCGATTCAGTAACAGCAGTAAAAGTACCGGTGATCAGGGGAATGGAAACAGGAGAAAGGGTAGAAATTATCCGGCCTCAATTTTCAGCGAATGATAAAATATTGGTAACCGGTAATTATGGATTGCGGGATACGGCAAAGGTTAAAATTGTGAAAGAGTGATGGGAATAGGAATTTGGAATTAGTAATCAGGCTTGACTGTTGAAGGTTTTGATTTAAGCTGAAATGCTTAATTGCAAAGATGAAATAGATTCTGCAGTTTGGCCTCTCCTCTCCTGAAGGAGAGGAGACCGAGAGGTGAGGTCTGAAAGGTGAATAGCGAACAGAACCCTGAAGAGTCACGCACATGCGGGAACATAAGCTGAATAGTCCCATAGCTATCGGGATACAATAGCCTGACACATAAAAATTGCAGTTAATAATTATGCGCAATTTCTTTATAACATATAAAAATCCACTCACCGTGATCATTGTACTGATCATTATGAGTGGCGCTTTTGTATACAGCAGGCTGCAGACCTCATTATTTCCCGAGATCACCTTTCCTAAAATAAAAATTATTGCAGACGCGGGCCTGCAGCCGGTGAATAAGATGATGGTAACAGTGACGATACCATTGGAAAATGCCATTAAACAGGTACCTGACCTGGCTGACATACGGAGCATCACCAGCCGCGGAAGTTGTGAAATATCTGCATTTATGAATTGGGATGCCAATGTTGATCTTAGTTTGCAGCGTATAGAATCAAAGATTGCAGAGATAAGAAATGATCTTCCCGCGGGAGTACAGATTACAGCGGAGAAAATGAATCCGTCTATCCTCCCCGTGATCGGCTATACGCTTGAAACAAACGATAATAGCCGCACCGCCATTGATATGAAGCAAATTGCTTTATATACGGTAAAACCATTTTTATCCCAGGTGCAGGGAGTAGCGGAGGTCCGCATCATCGGGGGAAAACAAAAGGAATACTGGTTAATGCTGAATCCGCAAAAAATGAGTACGCTGGGCATTACGCCGGATAATCTTTCAAACGCCCTGGTTCAGACCAATTTCATTGAATCAAACGGGTATTTATCGGATTACCGCTTACTGTATTTAACGGTCACTGACGCCACCGTGCATTCATTGGAAGATCTGCAGAATGTTATTATTTCAAATAACGGGAAAAGGATCGTACAACTGAAAGATATTGCAGAAGTAAAGATTAAAGAAGGTATTGAATACACCAAGATCAATGCGAATGGAAGAGATGGATTGCTGGTAGCCATCATCAAACAGCCCAATACAAACCTTATCAGTCTTTCGAAAGAAATGAAAGAGAAAGTGGAAGAACTGAAAAAAATTCTTCCGCAGAGCGTAAGTATACGACCTTATTATTTACAGGCAGATTTTGTAAACGATTCCGTAAAAAGTGTAACAGATAGTTTATGGATCGGTCTTGCATTAGCCATTGTTGTTGCAATTATTTTCTTAAGGTCCATAAAAGCAAGCGCCACTATTTTAATTACCATACCTGTTACTATTTTTCTTACCCTGATCGTAATGTATTCGGTCGGGTATACACTCAACATAATGACACTGGGCGCCATCGCCGCTGCCATAGGTTTGATCATTGATGATGCGATTGTTGTTGTAGAACAGGTACATCGAACGCAGGAGGAGTATCCTGGCGAACCGGCAATGACCGTGGTGCAAAAAGCGATTCACTATTTACTGCCGGCGATGATCGGTTCATCGATGAGCACCATTGTTATTTTTATTCCTTTTGAACTGATGAGCGGAGTGGCCGGAGCTTATTTTAAAGTGATGACAAATACGATGATCATCATCCTCGTTTGCTCTTTTTTTGTTACCTGGATCTTTCTTCCTATTATTTATTTGCTGCTTACCTGGCGTAAAAAGAATGATGAGGCAAAAAAGAAAACGGAAAAACCTCTTAAAGTAAAAAAGCAACGATGGGTTTCTTTTTTTATACTCAGACCTTACATCAGTTTTATCATTATTGCACTGTTAGGAATTGCTGTCTGGTTTATTCTTCCTCAACTGGAAACAGGTTTTTTGCCTGAGATGGATGAAGGTAGTATTGTGCTGGATTACAAATCGCCACCGGGGACTTCATTGGATGAAACCGATAGAATGTTGCGGCAGGCAGAAAAGATCATTACAAAGATACCTGAAGTGGAAGCCTATTCAAGAAGAACAGGAACAGAAATGGGCTTTTTTATCACAGAGCCGAATAGCGGAGATTATTTAATTCAGCTTAAAAAACATCGTAAGCGATCCACCGACGAGGTAATCGCCGATATACGTAAACAAATAGAGTCCACACAGCCTGCTCTGCAAATCGATTTCGGGCAGGTGATCGGCGATATGCTTGGCGACCTGATGGCATCTGTTCAACCGATCGAAATAAAGGTATTTGGTGATAATGCCGGTAAACTGCAGGAGTTTTCAAAACAGGTAGGAAAAATTGTAGGAAAAACAGAGGGCGCTGCCGATGTATTTGATGGCATTGTTATTTCAGGACCTTCTGTCAGCATCATACCTAATAACCTGGCCCTGGCACAATATGGTTTAACACCACAATCTTTGCAAACACAGGTTCAGCTGGGATTACAGGGCAGCACGGCTGGCACCATCCTGGAAAAACAACAATTATCAACCATCCGCATAATGTATCCCGGCAGTAAGGGACAAACTGTAGAAGGAATAAAGAGGATGCAGGTCTTTTTGCCCTCAGGCAGGATAATGCCCATCACAAATCTTGCAACAATACAGGTAAACACCGGCGATGCTGAAATTCAACGGGAGAATCTGCAATCAATGGGTGTGGTTACTGCCCGTTTGGAAAATCGTGATCTTGGAAGTACGATGAAAGAAATCCGGCAAAAAATCACTTCGAAAATTGTATTGCCACAAGGTTATCATATTGAATACGGCGGAGCCTATGCCGAACAACAACAGTCTTTTCATGAACTGCTGATGATACTGATCACATCGAGCCTGTTAGTGTTTGGAGTGATATTATTCCTGTTCAAAGATTTCCTGGTGGCATTGCTGATACTGGTCATTGCTGTTTTCGGAATTACAGGAAGCTATATCGCATTATATGTCACCAATACGGCCCTGAATGTTGGTAGCTATACCGGGTTGATAATGATCGTTGGCATAATCGGAGAGAATGCCATTTTTACCTATTTGCAATTCCGGGAATCGTTTAAAGAAAATAAAAATGTCGATGATTCAATAATCTATTCGATCTCAACGAGGCTGCGTCCAAAATTAATGACTGCCTTAGGGGCTATCATCGCATTAATGCCGCTGGCACTCGGCATAGGAGCGGGGGCACAGCTACACCAGCCATTAGCCATTGCGGTGATCGGTGGATTTATCATAGCACTTCCATTATTGCTGATCGTATTGCCTTCCATGCTGAGACTAATAAGCAGAAAAAGAAAATTGCAAATAATAAAGTAGCGATAGTATATTTTCAGTGATTCAAACCTGACTAAAAGCAACATTTTACAGATGGCTGCTGTCCATAAACTAACCAAAACCTAAATACAATGCAAACCAATACTAAAGCTCTTAAAACCATTTTACTGGCCGGTTTTATTGCAGGCGTTATGGATATATTAACGGCTATTATCGTTTATTCAGTAGTGATGCACAGAACCACTGATACACAACTTTTACAAGGTATTGGGAGAGCTGCTTTCGGAAAAAAAATTTTCGGGGAAGAAACTGATCTGGCCCTATATGGTCTTGCTGTACATTTCATCATTGCTTTTTCCTTTGCAATTTTTTATTTCCTTGTATTTCCTTATATATCTTTTCTTCGAAAACAAAGAATACTCCGCGG
>Ga0184636_1000097_pt1 | contig 20197 bp, 14 predicted proteins | sample PLM3_60_b2_FD_133164 | JGI IMG/M metagenome (GOLD analysis project Ga0184636, IMG submission 133164) | Groundwater sediment microbial communities from an aquifer in East River, Colorado, USA - PLM4_90_b2 | ecosystem: Environmental > Terrestrial > Soil > Riparian zone | place: USA: East River... | reverse complement strand
CCCTTCCACCCAAAAATATATTCCACAAAAAAAGCACCGGCAAGTAATTCGGCAAACCATCCTGTGATGGCAGTAATTACCGGGTTTAGGGCATTTCTTAAAGCATGTTTCCAAACCACGATTCTCTTGCTTAAACCTTTTGCATAGGCAGTGCGAATGTAATCCTGGTCAAGAACATCCAGCATAGCGCTGCGTGTCAGTTGTGTAATAATGGCTAATGGACGGATACCAAGGGTTATTGCCGGAAGAATTAAATTTTGAAGAGTTAATACCCGGTTTCCCTTATCATCTATATCGAACCAGCTACCCGTAAGATGCAAGCCTGTCCAATCACTAAAAACGAAACCGAATAAATAAGCAATGATAATTCCCATAAAAAAAGACGGAGCGGATATACCAACAATACTGGCAAAAACAGAAGAGGTATCAAGCCAGGTATTTTGTTTTACAGCCGCTAAAACCCCAAGCGGGATGCCTATTACAACAGCGATCAACATCGCTGCGAATGCTAACAGCAACGTGCCCGGCAATGCCTCTATCAGAATTTTTCCAACTTCCTTTTTTGATTGATACGAACGGCGCAGGTAAGGAATTTTTAGCCCAAAGTTCATATTACCCCCAATAAAGAATCCTTTCAGGTTTTTCTTTTCAATATCTTTTTTGCTGTGCACACAAATCGGTGAAACATCGTTGAGATAAAAAATGAATTGTTTCCATTTTGGCTGATCCAGGTAAAGCTCTTTTCGGATGTTTGCCTGGGTAGCTGCATCACCCGTTTGACCCATCACCAGTCGGGAAGGATCACCAAATCCCTGGAAAAGAAAAAAGACCAATATCTCCACTCCTATCAGTACGAACACGCCATACAAAATTTTTCTTGCAATGTATTTGAGCATACCGGTTGCTGGTTACTGATTCTTGTTATTTGTTTCTGGTAAATAGTTCAAAGCATTCTTTATTCTTCTATAGCTCCATTTTTTAACAACAGTCCCACGCTTTAATAAATACAAGCATGGATTGGTCCTGGCAGCTGTGCGAACTGCTGTAAAATCACATTCAAAAAGTTGAATGTCGTTCATTGAGGTATTACCCAGAGCGCTCTTAGCTTCGTTAACCGATGCTGTAACAATATAAATGGGAATATTTTTTTCAGCAGCGGATTGTCTTAACCGTTCAAAATCCTTTTGCCAATCTTTAACAGGAGTTGAAAAATTTTCACAAAACAGTAAAAGACAAAATGATTGTGATAACACAACGTCTGTAGAATCAACTCCCGAAACGGTTCTTAAAGAAAAGCCTTTGATCGGGGGTTCGGCATTTCCTTTACGAAGCAGCTTATCAATTCTATCTTTAAAAGTATACGAGCTAAGATCAGGAGGAAGATCGTTGGGTGAAAATTCATATTGTTTCCCTTCTTTTTCATAAATATACCTGATGGAGAAACTATCCTGTCTGGCACCGGGAGGGGGTTTCATTTTGGATGGTATATTATTGCCTATTTTAAATGGAAGACAATCAACAAGAGGCAAATAGGTAAGAACATACCATTGCAATCCAAAACTTATAACCGTAGCTGCCAGCATCAATGCAAAATTTGTTTTACCTGAAAAATAGGGTACAATTCGCTTGCGGTAAACAAAAAGAAAACTGATTAGTACAGTTAATGCAATATCTTTTAAAAATGAGGTGCCCGGTGTAATGGGAAGACAATCACCAAAGCAACCACAATTAGTGAATTTAAGGGACCCATCCGGATTTCTTGACAGGTAAGCATACCCGGTTAAAAAAGTAAAGAAAATGATCAGCAACAATAACAGCCAGCTAAAAACTTTCATTCGCCAGCCCAGTAATAATGCCACACCGGCAATGATCTCAAACGCGATCATGAAAACAGAAAGAGACAATGAATGATCATGCAGGAACTGGAAAAGATTAATGAAAAAAGTTTTTAAAAAGAAGGAACCATGCTCAAGGCTTTCATTCCACTTTTCAAAAAATTCCTTCATTTTATAGCTCAGGCCTAATGGATCATTGGCTTTTACAAGGCCGGAAAAAATAAAAAGAATTCCGACAACAAATCTTATTATGGTCAAAACATATCTCATGAGCTACTATTCCCGGATAAAAGTATCAGAGCAAACGCTGCATAATTAATAATATCAAGATAATTGGCGTCAATGCCTTCGCTTACAATGGTTTTACCTTCGTTTGAAAGAATTTGACGAATACGCTGCAACTTCATCAGGATAAGATCAACCAGGCTTTCCTGGCTCATACTTCTCCATGCTTCTCCATAATCATGATTTTTATCCTGCATCAATCGCTTTGCCGCCTCCACATTTGAATCATACAATGCTGAAACTTTATCAACCGGCAGTTCTTCAGGATCATTATCCGTCAATTCCAATTGTATCAAGCCGATCACAGCATAATTAATGATCCCTTTAAATTCAGCTGTTCTGTCATCAGCAATTTTTTGTTCTCCTTTCTGCTGAATTGTACGGATACGTTGTGCCTTTATGAAAATCTGGTCAACAATAGAAATGGTCCGAAGCACACGCCATGCCGTACCATAGTCGTTTGCTTTTTTTATAAAAATTTCTTTGCAGGAAAAAATTGCCAGGTCGTATTGCTTGTCGGTATTAATTGTATTGGTCATAGTAATCAAATCTTTCAAATAAGACAAATAGTCAAAATTGGTTACCTCTAAGGATTTTATATAACCAATAGGACTTATTGACTTCGTTCTATCTTTAGGTTCAAAAATAGCGAACAAACAATTAATGTTTACACTAAACTGCAAAGGAAGGTTATTAGTTGTGGATAAGCCCCTGATAATGGGTATCATTAATACAACGCCTGATTCATTCTATGAAGGCAGCAGGTTTTCCGGAACGGACAAAATTTTATCACAAGCTGAGAAAATGATTTCTGAGGGGGCGGACATCATTGACATAGGCGGACAAAGTACAAGACCGGGCAGCGATGCAATCACTGCGGAAAAGGAGTTATCAAGAGTGATTAAAAGTATTGAAATCGTACATCAGCATTTTCCGGATGCAATTATTTCTGTAGACACTTATTATTCAAAAGTAGTCTATGAAGCCGTACAAGCAGGAGCTGCTATGGTAAATGATGTCAGCGCCGGAAGTATCGATAAAGAAATGATGACAACAGTAGCATCATTAAAATTGCCATACGTATTAATGCACATGAAGGGCCTGCCACAAACGATGCAACACAACCCTGATTATGAGAATGTAACAAAGGAAGTACTTGACTTCTTTATTCAGAAGAAAGATGAATGCAGAAAAGCAGGCATTTATGATGTAATTATTGACCCGGGCTTTGGCTTTGGGAAAACGATTCCGCAAAATTTTGAGTTACTTAAGCATCTTTCTGTGTTTAAAATGCTTGATACTCCAATCCTGGCCGGGCTTTCACGTAAATCGACAATTTATAAAACTCTCGCTATTTCGATTGAAGAAGCATTAAACGGAACAACAGTTTTAAATACTATTGCCCTCATGAATGGAGCTAATATTCTCAGGGTACATGATGTAAAAGAAGCAAAAGAAGCAGTAACACTTTGGAAAATGAGTACTTAATAGTTAGCCTTATCAAATATGAAGTGCAACCACAATCCCGTCACCAAATAAAAAAGCAACCTAAAAAGATTGCTCTCATCTGCACATCAAGACCTCAATTCTTTTAATCAGGCTCAATGCTTAACCATGGCTTACATCGGGCTTGGATATCGGGCTGAAGCAAAAAGTACGGTAATAGCTCATGGCTTTTTTTCAAAGGGGGGGTATCTGGATCGAACGGATGTTGAATTAAAAACGGAGCCGATCCTTTGGATCGTGTCAGGTCCGGAATACAGGCCGACAAAAACCCAACCGTCTGGTGACTATATGTAAAGTTCCGAAATTTATAGTTATAACAATCATTTCTTTCGTTGAGTTGTATCAAGTTTTACCGGTGGCGCTGTTTGCTGAGCCGGCGTGTCTTTTACATCGGTTACTTCAACATCAAAGATCAACGCTTCATAAGGTTTAAAAGGTGAACCTTGCGGAGGGTTTGCTCCGTAAGCCAATACACCCGGAACATATAAAGTTCCTTTGCCGCCTTTCTTAAAAAATTTTAAACCGTCATCCCATCCTCCAATCACCTGGCCGACACCAACAACGAATGTATACGAGTTGGATTGAAACACCTGTTCATCAGCCAATTTTTTTCCAGTGTATTTTATAGTAACTGTTTCCCCCGAATCGACCGCCATACCTGTGCCTGCCTCCTGTATGTGAACAAATGTTCCTTTTGGAGCCCGTTGTGCTGAAATGCCTTTTTTAGCAAGCCAATCCTGCATCTCTTTGTCTTCTTTTATTTTTTCAATTTCATTTTGTTTTTGCTGACGATCCATTTCAATTGCCGTCTCTTTATCCGTATCAATTTTTACAAGGCTATCAGAAGTAAATACATCGGCGACTTTGAAAGAAATGATTACGCGGTCACCCTTCTTCATAAACGGTGGCAGCTGCGGCATCAACCCTTTTCTTAATAAAGAGTCAACCAATAATACACTTATTGCGCTATCTCCTTTATGAAGTTTGGTAAATATTTCAGACGGGTTATAAACATTGCCGGGGTTGGCCTCAACAGTAACATAAGAAGGCATTTTACCGTAATTACCCTGGAGTAATGAATCATTGAGTTTTTGGTTATAAAATAGTTTTAAAACATTACCGGCCACTACAGGAGAAGTTTTACTTTCAGGTGTATGGATGATTTTATACAACAGACCGCTTTTTGTTTTTTTATAATCGAGATTATTACATGAACTCCCTATAACCAAAATTGCAATTAACGGAAGTAAATAATTGTTTCTTTTCATCTGTATTTTATTTTTATTGTAATTGAGATTCATTTTCTTTTATCGCCCGCATAAATTTCTTTATAGTCTCCTGTAAAGAATCACTGCTTCTGCCACCGGAAGCATTAAAATGTCCGCCTCCTTCAAAATATTTGCGGGCAAATGTATTGCAATCAAAATCATCTTTGCTTCTAAAACTCCATTTTCTTTCTTCATCCCTGTCAATTACCAATGCAGCGAGTTTAATTCCCTGTATCGACATAGGGTAATTGACCAGGCCTTCGGTGTCGCCTGTCTTTATATCATATTTAATAAGATCTGCTTTAGGAATTGCTATCAGCGCAGTATTATATTCATAAAATATTTCCATGCGATTAAGCAAAACATGACCAACAAACCTCAACCTGTTTTCCAGAAAGTTATCATACAGGGCTTCATGAACAGGGGTATGCAACAGACCTTTATCTTTCAGATCTGCGACCAAACGATGAACATTTGCAGATACGATGGGAAAACGGAATGAACCCGTATCGGCAACTACTCCGGCATAAATACACTCTGCCACTTCCGTAGTAATTTTATCTTTGCTACCGGAAACAAGTATAAGATCATATACCATTTCACAGGTCGAGCTGCGGGAAGTATCACTGATACCGTAGTCAAAACTTTTTTCATCGGGTTCCCGATGATGATCGATCAAAATTTTTGTACAGGTAAGAGCGGCGAGTTTCTGGGCCATATTCTTAGTACGGATGAATGTATTGAAATCAAGACAGAACAACAAATCCGCCTTATCTAAGGCCCCTTCTGCTCTTTCCCTTTGCATTTCATAATCCAATACAGCTTTGATTCCCGGCATCCAGTTCAGCCAGCGGGCCCAGTTGGTTGGAGATATTACTGTAACATCATGATCAAGCTGTTTCAGAAAATGATACAAACCCAATGATGAACCCATTGCATCCGCATCCGGCTTTTGATGTGTCACTATTGCAATATTGCCGGGTTTATCCAGTAAGGGAAGTATATCATTAATCGGTTTCATAAAGAGTCGGCGAAGGTAGGAAAATCAGTTCAGAGTCGTGAGCCATGAGCCCAGGGTAATAGCCAGGATTAAAAAAAATTGTTTTTGACTATTGACTACAGACTCCCGACTTTGGAGTACATTTGCGGCGCAAAAAGAAAAATAATTATGAGCGACCGAACATTTACCATGATCAAACCGGATGCTATGAAGAATGGTCACGCCGGGGCTATTATTGACAGGATCATTAAAGAAGGTTTCCGTATCATATCTCTTAAAATGACAAAGCTTTCAACTGAAAAAGCAGGTGAATTTTATGCTATTCACAAGGAAAGACCTTTTTATGGAGAGCTTGTTCAATTTATGAGCAGTGGCCCCGTCATTGCTGCTATTTTAGAAAAAAGGAACGCAGTTGTATCATTTCGTGAACTGATCGGAGCCACTGACCCTGCCCGGGCCACAGAAGGCACTATTCGCAAATTATATGCGGCTTCAGTTGGAGAAAATGCTGTGCATGGGAGTGACAGTGATGAGAACGCAAAAATTGAAGGCGATTTCTTTTTTTGTGGACTTGAAAAGTTTTAAAAAAATTGAATCCAAATAAAATGACCGGCTGATCAGCCGGTTTTTTTATAAAAAAATGTACTTTTCGTCACCAAAGAAACCCACTATGAAAAAAATAATCCTGCTTTTCATTCTCTATTGCATATCAGAAAAAATCAATTCACAATCAGCCTTACCGGAATTTGGTGTGTACAGCAATGTTGAAATGGATATGAAAGAGTGTTCATTCGATAAAGATGCGGACGCTATTGTGCTTTTGGATGAAGCATTTTCTAATTATGATGACGGCTACCAGTTGATCACAACAAGAAGAATACGCATCAAAATATTAAATGAAAGAGGTATTGACAGGGGTAACATCACTATACCAATTTATTCAAAAGATGGTTTTGAATATATCCGGAATATTGAAGGTCTTACCTATAATGACAACGGGGCGTCGTATCTGAATAAGAAATCAATCTATACTGAAAATGTAGATAAGCGTTTTTCAAATGTAAAATTTGCTTTGCCGAATGTGAAGTCCGGAAGCATCATTGAATACAAATACGAAAGTGTGATGAAACATTATGGGGGCCTGGATCACTGGGTTTTTCAATCTGACATTCCTACAATGAGAAGTTGTTACCTTTTGCAGATAATTCCCAACGCCGAATTTTCGTACGTAGTTACAAAGAAAAAAAATTACCCGATTATCATCACACCAAAAAAAGAGGTGGGCCAGATATATTTTGAAATGAACAATATTCCGAGTCTGCAATTTGAACCGTACATGGACGCGCCAAAAGACTATTTGCAAAAAGTTGAATTTCAATTTTCAGGCTATATAAATGTTTTTGGCAGCAGGCAAAGTGTCAATGAGACATGGAAAGCGCTTGCCTATACTCTTGCAACTGATAAGGAAGTAGGTGGAACGCTGAAAAAAGATCTTCCTAAAATAGACGAAATAAAACTATTGGTATCAAAAGAAACGACAAATACCGGGAAACTAATTGCCATTTACAATTATGTAAGAAATCATTTAACATGGAATGGCTATTATGGAATACATGCAGCAGACGGAATAAAAAAAATATGGGAAAGCAGAACAGGATCTGCCGGTGAGATCAATCTTGTTTTAATAAGTCTTCTGCAAACATTTGGCATTGAAGCTTCACCCCTGCTAATTGCAGAACGGGATTTTGGAAAGATTGATCCGGCATTTCCATTCATTGACAGGTTCAACAAAACAGCGGCCTATGCAGTAGCAGACGGAAAAACTTTTATCATGGATGCTACACAAAAATATTGTCCTCCGGGTCTTACGCCTTACCCGGTATTGAATACCTACGCTCTTGTGGTGGATAAAAAAACCATGAATATCATGCAGATCAAAAGCGATAAAGAAGCGTATAAAACCCTTGCAATTGTACAGGCAGTGCTTGATAAAAATGGCCTGGTGAAAGGCAGCTCTTTTATTTCTGCTTTTGATTATGCAAAGGAATTGCAAACCGAACAGATCAGGGAAAGTCAAAAGAATTTTGTTAAAAAATATTTTGAAGATGCTTACGAGGGTTTGAGTGTCGATAGTTTTTCTTATGACAATTTGAATAGTGATACCGATCCCTTGACTATTAACCTTTCATTCAACCGCCAACTTAGCGATAATGGCGGATTTGTATTACTCAACTACAACTTTTTTACAGGACTTGGTAAAAACCCTTTTAAAAAAGATGAACGTTTTACTAATGTGAATTTTGGCTACCCCTATCAGGTATCTGTTGATGAAACAATCGAACTGCCGGCAAACAGTAAAGTGGAAGAATGGCCTTCGAATAAAAAACTGACAACCCCAGGCGAAAATATTTTCCTTTCGAGAGATATAAAACAATCAGGAAATAGTATACATATAAGGCTTGATTTTATACAAACTCTTACATTGGTGCCTGCTGATTCATATCCTGACCTTAAAAGTTTTTATAAGCAAATGATCGATATGTTGAACGAACCCATTATTATCAAATTGGGAAAATAAAATCGCAGAAAACTATATCTGGTTGACTTTCCTGATCTTATTTGGCACCGGCTTAACCGTATAACCTGCTTTACGCAAAAGACTGATCACTCCGTTTTCTCCCGGCAAATGTCCGGCTCCCACTGCAATAACAATCGATTTATCAGGCAGAATAGTTTGCAGTTTTTCAACCCAGTTACGATTACGGTTGTATAAGAGAACATCCGTGAAGCCTGAAATTCCCATATCGGTACTTTTCGTAAACTCCTCCAGTTTTGAAAGATCCTGTTCTCTATAAGCCTGGAGAAGCTTTTCATATTCTTTGTTCTCATTATCGATCTTTCCTTTACCCACTTCATCAACATATTTTACCAATTGCAAAGCCTGCAGTTTATAAGGAATGGTATCAAAGATGCTTAATTGGTAGGCCATTGTTTCCAGGCCTTTTACGTTTTTACCATAACCTTTTGCCTCCTTCATAATAACTTCTTCCATTGCCTCAGGGGATTCACAGCCTGTTCCGGCTTCCATCAGCATGGAAGCAGCCAGCAAGGGTTTGTAAGTTTCAAGAGATGAAAATGGCAATAAGGATCCTTTATTCTCAAAGTATTTTTTTACTTTATCATAGTCTTCCGTGCTCAGCAGATCGGATAGCGTCGTATCATTACGCATCTTCATTTTGCTCATTACGCCCAGCATCTCAAATAAATTATCCATATCGACTTCAAAATAAACGGCGTCACAGTTATGAATGGCATTTCTCAAACTATCACTTAGCAACGCGTCCTGGGAGCAGATCATATGGATTGTGCCAAAGAGATAAGAAGGTCTTTGCAAACCATTGCCGCTTATCTCCCACAATAATGTTTTTGATTCTTTATTATTTTTTCCCTGCGCCAATACCCCCAGGGAAGCCATGGCCACCAATAAACCAACACTCCATTTCTTCATAGTTCACAATTTTAAGGCATCCTGATAAGATGCTTTTTTGTAGAAACCCACAAATAATGCCGGAATTATTAAGCAGGTCAATAAGTCATAATGGCCCTATTTTACTCATTTGACCCGATTGTGTCATTTGACCTGGTTGACTAATAAAAAACCTCATTCCAATACCGGGAAAACCTGGTTCCCCATTTTACCTGTAATTCCTCTCCGGTAATAGGGAGGCTTAATTCCTGTTTTACTGCAAGAACCGGCAAATTAATTCCTGCGCCTAATCCCGCTACAATAGTTCCCTGTACTCTTGGATTTATTTCAAGTATCAAAAATTTACCCGCTCCCGACCTCTTAACCTGTATGCCAATATTTCCGTGCAATTTCAGTTCCTTGACAATTTTTGAACAATAGGAAATAATGTCTCCTTCTTTTACAAATTCTCCTTCCACACTGATCCCATTGATCATGCGTTTTCTCAGCCGGGGAACAACTACAGCGACCTCGCCATGATTTACCAAACAGTCAACTGAATATTCCTCTCCGGGTAAATACTCCGTCACCAGTAATTCCGGGAATGGTTTTGAGGAAAGAATCCTTAATGCATCTGTTAAAGAAATATAACCTGAGTTGGGTTTTTCTTTAAAAAGGAGCTCCTGTTCATCAATGTCATTTGCTATAATGCGAAACCCCCTGCTTCCATTAGAAACAGAAGGTTTAAAGCAAATCCTTTTATCCGGATAACCCAGCTCGTCAATTGATTTTTTAAATTGTTCAACCGTTTCAATAACTCTATATGCAGGAACTCCGATCCCTCTCCACTCTAAAAATTGATACAGCCTGCTTTTGTTATTCGCTATCTCCAGTGAATCAACATCGCTCACTAATAGCTTTATTCCCTTTCCTTCAAACTCCTTTTTATGTTTTGATAACGGAATAAGCTCTTTTGTTACCAACGGCATTACTACATTGATTTTTCTTTTTTCGCAGATGGCTATCAACTTCTCAACAAAATTTTTTTCATGAGCAAAAGGAATGGTTTCAAACCCCATAGCCGCCGGGCCTGCATGCAGCCAGCGGCCAACAGCATCGGGATTTGCGTCCGCCATGGTGATCTCAAAAGCCGGATTGAATTGCAGGCATTTTAAAATGCCGGCAGCACCGGGGGCACCTCCTCCTGTCATCAGTATATTTATATGTATAGATTGCATTGATATTTTGGGATTTCGAAATTTTGTGTTTTTAGAATTTAAATAAATCCTGCTTAAATCGAACACCCCTGATCTCAAAATCACAAAATCTCTAAATCAGAAATTAATTTACTGCTGCTTCTTCACCATACATCTGGCTTTTAAATTTTAGCGAAGGTGATGAAATAAATCTCCCGATCTCTAATTCTTTCCATTTTACATCAACAGCTTTTATGGTTGCATCGTCAGCTACAATTATATTTGGCCAGTCGCGGTTAAAATCATCGAGCTCCTTTGTTTTCCTTGTTCCATCAAAACCCATGCAGGCAAAATAGTTGATACCGGATGCCGGATGCCGGATACTGGTTTCTTGTACCTTATACAATATATGATCCCGTTTTGGATCAAGATTATTACAGAATCTCCATAGAGCTGTTGGAAGGTCATTGGCATCAACTGTATGTTCGACGTAAAGGATAATTTTTATTCCTTTTATCTCTTTTAATTCGCAAACCTGCTGATGTAATTCTTTGATATGATTTTTCCTGTTTTTCTCAACAGAAATAATTAAGCAAGGAATTTCTTTTTTAAGCAATGAAGTATTAATTGCTTTTATTTCAGAAAACTTTGATTTTAAGCCCTCTTCGTTCAACTCATAACTCATATCCCGATAGCTATCGGGACCCGACTCATAACTTTCATCAACTTCTTCTTCAAACTTTGCTGTTCCATCAATACACATCTTCCCTCCAAAACCCAATTTGCTGCAACTATGATCGAGCACATCCATCGGGCCCTGCGAAAAATAAATATCAGTAGCGGGGTTTAAATTCTTAAAAACATTTCTTGCAACATTTTCATAATCTCTCAGATTTTCAGACTCTACAAAAGTCTCCCCTTTGGGGGGATTTAGGGGGGCCGTAAGAACTAAGATCTTATTGAACATCATTTGCCCGGCGCCCCACATGGCGTTCATCACTTTTTGTCCTTGTCCTGCATAATCTTTTTTGATCTTTACAATCACCAGGTTATGAAATACACCTTCCACCGGCATTTCCATGTCAATGATTTCCGGCACCATGGTCATTTTGATTGGAGCCAAAAAAATTCTTTCCGTAGCCTTCCCCAACCAGGCGTCTTCCTGAGGAGGAATGCCTACAATAGTGGCCGGATAAACAGGATTCTTTTTATGAGTGATGGCCGTTATATGAAATCTCGGGTACCAATCAGGCAATGAATAATAACCGGTATGATCACCGAATGGTCCCTCCCAGATCATTTCATCATTGGGATCAACATAACCTTCAATAATAAAATCAGCATCGGCAGGCACTTCAACACCTTCCTGCGTCAGACATTTTACCAGTTCCACTTTTTTCTTTCTTAAAAATCCGGCCAGCATGTATTCGTCGACATTTTCAGGAAGAGGTGCAGTTGCTGAATAGGCATAGACAGGGTCGCCACCCAGTGCAACTGCAATCGGCATTTTTTTTCCCAGTTTTTTATATTCATTAAAATGTTTTGCCGAAACCTTGTGCTTATGCCAGTGCATGGCGGTAAGCCGTGGACCAAATACCTGCATGCGGTACATGCCAACATTTCTTGAACCTGTGTTCGGATCTTTAGTATGAATAATGGGCAAGGTTACAAATGGCCCTCCATCCTTTGGCCAGCAAGTAATAACAGGCAGCTTTGTAATGTCAGGTTCTTGCATGACAACTTCCTGGCACTCTCCTCTGCCAGTTTTTACTTTTGGCATCCAGGAAGCAAACTGGTTTAGTTTAGGAAGCATTTTTAATTTATCAAGAATACCTTCTTTGGGTGCAGATAATAACTTAAAAAGATCCTCAATTTCTTTTGCCACATCGTCCAGATCAGCCACGCCAAGAGCCATGCACATTCGTTTTTCACTTCCGTAAGCATTCATCAGGACAGGAAAATCATAACCGGTATTTTCAAACAATAAAGCCTTGCCTCCGCCAGGTTCCTTACTAAAGCGGTCAGTGATCTCTGTCATTTCCAGCCTCGGATCTACATAGGTTTTTACACGAATAAGTTCACCCGCTCTTTCTAATGATTCAATAAATTGTTGTTGGTTTTTGTAGGCCATAATGCACAAAGGTAAGATGCAAAAAATTGCATAAATTATTTCAGAAAATTCGCTGTTTTTACCAATTAACTAAAAAAGCAATTATGTATATTTATAAAAAGTGAACGAGTTTAAAAAAAATGAAAGAATATCTGCTAAGTATAAAAAATAATTCACGAATAAATATGAGCATCCCCTTTCGGTTCTTAAACTAACTGCCATGCTAAAGATTCAAAAAGACGATTTTTCAAAACTGGAGCATACGGGATGGCAACGTGTTGCTGATAAGTATCTGGATCACTGGGCTAAACTTACCCGTCAGTTCATTGATCCTCTGCTTGATGCTGCCAACGTGAGTAAAGGTATGAGAGTGCTTGATGTAGCCTGTTGTCCGGGTATTGTTTCAGAAAAAATTTATGCAAGAGGGGCAACACCGGTTGGTGTTGATTTTTCAGCCGAGATGATAAAGCTTGCAGGAAAAGAATTTCCTCGTCTTGAATTTACAGAAGGAGATGCACAGGAACTTCCGTTTGCAGATGCATCATTTGATCGTGTGGTTATGAATTTTGGTTTGCTTCATTTGCCACGTCCATTAGATGCAATGAAGGAAGCGAATCGTGTACTTCGGGAAAAAGGAAGATTTGCATTTACAGTGTGGCCAAACGCGACAAGAAGCCCGGCTCCCAAAGTAATGAATGATGCTAAAGAAAAATTTGCCGACATGAATGTTCCCATGCCTGCCGCACCTGCTTATGATTATTTTGAAAGCAAAGAAAACTGCAAAAATTTTTTAAGCCAGGCAGGCTTTAATCCGCAAACAATGAACTATGAAACAAAACTTGCAGTATGGAAAGTGCCAACTGCCGGCTTTTTATTAGAAGCGGAACTAAATGCGGGTGTAAGAAATGCTACCTTTCTGCACAAACAATCAGAAGAGACTTTACAAAATATTAAATTGGCTGTTGAAGAAGGCATGGAGCAGTTTAAAACAAATGAAGGCTATGATCTTCCTTTTCTTGGTTGCATCATTGCAGCGGAAAAGAAATAAACGACAGAAAAGGAAACAAATTGACTAAGCCGGGTCCCCCGGAAAAAATCCCACTGATATTTGTAACTTTTGATGCCGTAATTATGATCGCATCCTGTCAATCAAAAAAATTTATCTTGGCACAGTAGGACAGCCGTATTTACTTTTCCCTGCTCCCCTGAAACCATGTGAATTGTCCCCACCGCCTCCCAGGCGATAAGTAAGATGGAGGCCAACAAAATAATACCAGTCTTTATTTTTTACACCACCGCGTTGGGCATTTTTAACCGGGTAATTTGGATTGCCGCCAGCTACTTCATCGCCCCGGTAAGCAAGATCAACAGCTTGCTGACCTTTTGCTGCAAACAGGTCTGCCTGATCTGCATAGTTTGAACTCACATCATCGAGGTAATCGGTGAATAATTTTCGGAAACCCAGTTCAAGACCAAGACGCAGATTATCGTTAATGGCATATTTAAATCCGCCACCAAACGGAAGGGCAAGTTGCGTGAGCGAATAAGGTTTACGATCGGGATATTGCGAAAGCCCCTGCCCCTCTGTGCTTAAAGGCTTTAAAAAGACTTTTTGCCCTTTACTATCGTAAGCATAGGGATTAAAATGATAAACAGCCAGGCCACCAAAAAGATAGGGAGAGTATTTCTGGTTATACAGATTAAAAAGATATAATTCTCCCAATAAACTGAACTCGATAAGAGAAGTTTCAAAACTAAGATTGCGATGAACCAGGGCTGTATCCTTACTATAACGATCTGCGCCGCCGAGCACAGTATAACTGATGCCGCCACGGAGCATGATCTGATCTGCTAATTCATAATTCAATGAAAGACCAACGACTCCGTTTGAAACTTTTTTGGGAAAGATTTTATCTACCAGGTCGCCCTGGTAAGCGGAAACGCCGCCAAATACACCAATATGCAGGTTTTGTGAGAATACAGCACCACTCATAAACAGTAAGCCAATCACCAGCCAGATATTCCTCATAAAAATTTTTATGATCACCTGCAAAATTGAGGCCGAACAATATAATAATCAGGCAGAAATAATAATCACCCGATTTTCATAAGGCAGCTACGGGTAATAAAATATAAAAACGAGTTTTATCGCTTTAAGACATTATAAATTGACCCGTTTGTCATTTTAAAGAGAGTTGAAAGAATGATTTAGTTATTTTTAAATCCTTAAACTTCTATTTATGCGGTTCAGTATTCTTTTTATTGTCTTGTTTATTTTTATTATCGGCAGTTCATGCAACAACCAGGAAAAAGGTATAAGCACAAAAAAAGATTTTTTAGCAGAAAATCTTGATACAACTGTTTCTCCTGCAGAAGATTTTTTTAAGTATGCCAATGGTGGCTGGATCAAAAGAAATCCGATACCGGGAGAAGAAAGTGCGTGGGGGGTTGGCAACCTCGTACAGGAGGATATTTATACCCGCCTGCGAAAAATTAATGAAGATGCAGCGGCAAAAAAACCTGGCAATGGAAGTATCGAACAAAAAATCGGGGATTTCTGGTTCAGCGGAATGGACTCAACCTCCATTGATAAACAATCTTTGCAACCTTTACAGGCTGATCTTGATAAGATCAATAGCATACAATCAATCAATGATCTTGTTTCTGTTGCAGCGGGTTTTCATTCAAAAGGGATTAATGTTTTGTTTAGCGATTATGTAGCCCAGGATGATAAGAACAGCGATGTAATGGCTTATCAATTAGCACAAGGAGGTTTGGGCATGCCTAACAGGGATTATTATTTTAATACAGATGAAAGAACTGAAGGCGTACGGAAAGCCTATCAGGCCTATCTGATAAAAACATTTATGCAGTTAGGTAACGATTCTGTAAAAGCAAAAAAAAATGCGAAATCTGTTTTTGATCTTGAAACAAGATTGGCAAAATCATCGAGGAAATTAGCTGCCTTAAGAGATCCGGAAAAGAATTATAATAAGATGGATATAGGAAAACTCTCCCGGTTATCAGAGAATCTTAACTGGTCCGATTATTTACAAAAAACAGGTATCAATAAATTGGATTCGGTAATCGTCGGGCAGCCGGAATTTTATACAGCACTGAATACAGAACTAAAAACAACGCCGATCGAAGATTGGAAGAATTATTTACGGTTTCATTTAATAAGAGCAAGCGCAAGCTATCTTGATAAAACAACATTCAATAATTTTTTTGAATACCGCAAATCACTTACCGGTGCAGCAACCCCAAGGCCGAGATGGAAAAGAGTGTTGGATGCCGAAGAAAATGCAATGGGAGAAGCACTGGGGCAGTTATTTGTAAAGGAATATTTTAATGAAAAGGCAAAACAACGGTATACGGAGCTGGTGGAAGCTATCCGTGATGCTTATAAAGAAAGAATTGAAAAACTTACCTGGATGAGTGACATCACTAAACAAAAGGCTCTTGATAAATTATCGAAGATAAAACCCAAGGTTGGCTATCCGGATAAATGGAAAGACTTCAGTGCATTGCTGGTTGATCGTGGTCCATATGTGCTGAATGTGCAAAGAGCAAATGCATGGTGGCATAATTACAGCATCAACAAATTGGGGAAGCCGGTTGACAGAACCGAGTGGGAAATGAGTCCTCAAACGTATAATGCTTATTATAATCCCAGCAATAATGAAATTGTTTTGCCTGCGGGTATTTTTGCTGTTCCGGGAATGAAGGATGAAGACCTTGATGATGCTTTTGTATATGGTTATGCTGCCGCTTCCACCATTGGTCATGAAATAACTCATGGCTTTGACGATGAAGGAAGAAAATATAACGAGAAGGGAAATTTAACCAACTGGTGGACAAAAAAAGATTCTGCGGAATTTATGAACAGGGCACAAGCGATCATTAAAGAATTCAATGAATTTAATCCTGTTGATACCTTACATATTAACGGCGAAGCAACACAAGGTGAAAATATTGCAGATCTTGGCGGCTTGCTATTGGGTCTTGACGCCTTTAAGAAAACAGCTGCTTATAAAAAGAATGAAAAGATTGGTGGATTAACTCCGCTGCAAAGATACTTTCTTGGTTATGCCTATGGATGGATGTATGAGGAAAGAAAAGAGCGATTGGCAAACCAGGTTATGACCGATGTACATGCTCCAGCAAAAGAAAGAGTGAATGGACCGATGATGAATATTCCGGAATTTTATGATGCATTCAATATAAACCAGGGAAGTAAAATGTACAGGGCGGATAGTTTGAGAGTGAGTATCTGGTAGAATGACGAACAAGGAATTTCGAACAGAAGAAGTTTATGATTTGCGATTCCCTGTTCCTTGTTCGATATTTTTTTTATACAACCCAACATACTGGACTCCCAACCCCGTTTCCCCGGAGTAAATAATTTTGCCGTAGTCATATTCGATTCCCGTAGCAATATCTTCTTCAAGTAAAAGAGGGCCATCCATATCAACGTGATCAATCAGCGGAAGCAAATGTGCAATAGCGGCAGAGCCAATCGTGGATTCATTCATACAACCAACCATAATTTTTAAATCCAATTCTCTTGCTCTTTTTATCATTCGTAATGCAGGAGTAATACCACTGCACTTGGTGAGTTTGATATTGATACCGTGAAAATGATCCTTACATTTTTCTACATCCGGTTCAACTACACAGGATTCATCAGCAAATAAAGGAAGTTGCGATTCTTTGAAAAGGGTTTTCATTCCTTCCCAATTATCTTTTGCCAGAGGTTGTTCAACAAATTCAACACCCGATTTTTTTAATTGAGGTATTAATTTCAATGCCGTATCTAAATCCCAGGCCGCATTTGCATCCACTCGTAAAACTGCATCAGTATTTGACCTCAATGCCTTTATGATGGCAATATCATCTGCCGTTCCCACTTTTATTTTATAGATCGGCCAGGGTTGTTCTTTCATCTTGGCGATCATTTTTTCAATGCTGTCGATACCAATGGTGTAATCTGTCAATGGGTTTTTAGAAATATCAGCATTCCAGAATTCATAGAGCTTTTTTCTTTTCATTTTTCCATACAGATCCCAGGCTGCTATATCAAGGGCACAGACCAAAAAAGGATTTTGAGGGAAGAGATGATGGAGATAATGCCAATAACGATCTGGTTCAGTAAAAGCGAATTTTTCTACAAAGGTTTTTTTTCTTTCAAGGTCCTCGATCATTTTTTCGACGGGAATATTGTAATAGCTGATAGCCGGTGCTTCACCATAACCTTTCCAGCCTAAATGCTCCAATTCTACTATTAATGCAGGCTGATGAGTTTTTGTTCCTTTTGAAATGGTAAAAGGATGTTTGAATTTAAGATCATATCGCCAGTAGTTCACTTTCATGTCCGCAAAATTACAAGTAAAGGATTTCGAAATTCTGGAATTGGGAAATTTGGTAGTGGGTCAGGTTGAAAATTTTGAATGCAAGCCCACGATTTATCCCGATCCCGATAGCTATCGGGACTATCGGGACGTGGGCTAAATAACCAAACTGACCCACTACAGGAAATTTCGAAATTTCGCAATCTCCCAATTTCAAAAATTTAGCGGCCTGAATGAACTACATATCCTTTCAATTCCTCGTTAAATTCTTTTTGCTTTAAAAGGTCTTCCAGTGTAAGATGCATGCGGTATCTCCAGTAATGTTTCGGATCGGAAGGAATATTTATTCTTTCTTCATGCGGATCCTGCCGGCGGATATTTTCATTCATTCCCAGGATATCCTGCAACTGGAAAATATTCCACATAGCCGGACAGTATAAATGCTGCAGAATCACCGCACGGTTTATCCATGCTTCGCAGAAATAAGGCGCTGCTCCCTGTTGATCCAATATAGTATTAAAGTACCGTTGGGTAAGGCTATGATCTTCTTCCCACCAACCACGTATTGTGCTCATATCATGGGTTGAAGGCGTAACTACTGATAAATAAGGTGCATTATTGGGATGAGAAAATTCTTTATTTGTTTCTTTCGGCATCCGTTGTATCTCAAGGCTTAAAATCCCAAGCTGCTTCATAACATCAGGTACACAACGGGGAACCATGCCCAGGTCCTCACCGCAAATAAGCATATTGGTAGCTCTTTTCAAATAAGGAAGCTTGTGCATAGCTTCCTTTTTCCAGAAATCATCCTGGCGCCGATAGAAATAATCGATATAGAGATCATGTAATTTATGTTGTGTAATGCCGTCAAGATGTTTAAAAGAAATTGTATCCTCCATTCCAAACCGGAAGTGAAATTGCTGGCCATCAGAATTTTCTTCTTCAAACAAAATAACGTTGGAGATAAGATCAGATAGCCCTTGCTTTATGATTTGATTTTCTTCTGTGTCATCAAGCGTAGCGAAATAATCCTGTACCTGTCGTTGTGTTGCAAAGGCCATTTCAAGTTCATACCTGCCAAACTCATTGGGAACAACAAACTCATTTTTTACTCTTTCGCTAAAGGCTCCGAATATTTCTTTCAATACTTCGTCAGTAATAAACGGTTTGACGTACCGGTAATAATCAAACCATATCCCTTTTTCACCAAATTCGGTGACTTCAATAGGTATGGCAGGAACAAAAAAACCCATAATGCCTTGTATTGCATGCATGGGTATACTCCAGATACGAAAGAACCCAAGAATATGATCGATACGAAAAGCATCGAAGTAATCACTCATTTGCTCAAAACGTTTTCGCCACCATGCAAAACTATCTTCCTGCATCCGTTTCCAATTATAAGTAGGAAATCCCCAGTTCTGTCCCTTCACTGCAAAATCATCCGGCGGAGCGCCGGCTTGTAAGCACATATTGTAGAGTCCCGGTTCTACCCAGGCATCGCAACCATAACGGTAAATACCAATGGGAATATCGCCCTTCATTACAATACCTTTTTTATGTGCATAATCAGCAGCTTCTTTTAGCTGAAGGTGCAAATGATATTGAATAAAATAATGAAGAGCTATATCATAAAACGCAGATGAACCTGGTACGGAAAGTTTTTCAATTTCTTTTTGATCATATATTCCATTTGCTTTCCATTGTTCAAAATGCGAGGTGCCATATTTATCACGGAAGTAGCAAAAAGCAGCATACGGAACAAGCCAATGTTTGTTGTTTTCAAAAAAAGACCGATACTCTTCAGTTGCAAAACAATCATTTCTTAACTCCTCATATAATTCTTTCAGCATGCTGAATTTGAATTTCATCACTTCTTCATAATCCAGTTCGGCAAGTTCATTCAGTTGCCTTTGTTTTCTTTTCAATGCACGAAGCTTTTCTGCATGTTCTTTACCGGCAACTTTGTTCAGATTAATGTATAGAGGATGCAGCGCAAAAGCAGAAATGGCTGCATAAGGATAAGAATCGGACCAGGAATGTGTAGCAACCGTATCGTTGACAGGAAGTATTTGTATTAATTTTAATCCTGTAGCCTTTGCCCAATCAACTAATAGTTTCAGATCAGCAAACTCTCCTGTTCCGAAACTATTTTTACTGCGCAGGCTAAAAACCGGAAT
>Ga0184636_1000096_pt1 | contig 20338 bp, 26 predicted proteins | sample PLM3_60_b2_FD_133164 | JGI IMG/M metagenome (GOLD analysis project Ga0184636, IMG submission 133164) | Groundwater sediment microbial communities from an aquifer in East River, Colorado, USA - PLM4_90_b2 | ecosystem: Environmental > Terrestrial > Soil > Riparian zone | place: USA: East River... | reverse complement strand
TGCTGCAGTTTCACTAGATGCAGTAATTCCATAATTAGTATTACTTCTTCCAGATAAACCTATTATTGAAGAAGTTGTAGATCCAAAAAGTCCAATATATATATCACCACTATTTTCTAATAATCCAATACTTGCCAATTCTTCAATAGTTGAATCTCCACGATTTCCAAAGAATCTCATTTCATTTATTGATTTATTAATAACCATATTTTTTATTAAAGGAACAACTACTGCTCCATTATTATGTGTTAATACACCACTACATCCAGTTAATGTATTAGAAGTTGTTCCAGTATAAGTAAAAGTATCTCTATCATTAGTTGTATCTATAATTTGTCCAGATCCGCTTGCAGGAAAATCTGTAGTATTATTAATATGTAAAATAGTATCTCCACTAGTAGAATCACTAGTTAAATAACTACCTTTAGTCATGTATGTACCTGCTTGTAAATTAATACCCCTTAATGATCCAACTGTAATAGTATCAGCAGATATACTTGCAATTATTCCTGATTCTGCTGTTATAGTATTTGCTTCAATTTCATTAGCAGTAATTGTATTAGCTAATATTTGTGATGCAGTAATTGTATTTGCTGCAATTTCATTAGCAGTAATTGTTTGAGCAGCTATTTCTAATGCTGTTATAGTATGTGCTACAATATTATCATTTGAAATTGTATGTGTAGCAATATTACTATCAGTTCCATCTGCTCCGCCAGTAATTGTTAAATGAGCTATTTGTGATGCAGTAATTGTTAAATTTTCTATATTACCAGCTTGAATTGTTTGTGATGCAATATTACCGCTTTCAATTGTACCATTAGCTATATTACCACCTACAATAGTTGATAATTCTATATTTGCACCTGTTATTGTTGCATTAGCTATTTTAATACCTGTAATACTTGCATCTTCAATTTGAGTTGCTGTAATAGTACCAGAAACAATATTATCTCCAGTTATTGTTGCATTTTCAATATTTGCACCTGTTATTGTTGCATTAGCTATATTAATTCCTTCAATTGTTGCTTCATCAATATTATCTCCAGTTATTGTTGCATTTTTAATATTTATTCCTTTTATTGTTGCATTAGCTATATTAATTCCTTCAATTGATGCTTCTTGAATATTAGAACTTGTAATTGCATTATCTCCTATAATAGTTATAGATGTTGCAATAGTTCTAGATACAATAGTTTGTATTTCTGATTCATTAGAACTAGATGAAGCTGAAGATAATATGTTAGACCATGCAGAACCAATATTAACTTTACCAGTTTTTGGATCCACTAAAGCTTCATGTAAAGGTAGTTTAGAAGGTGCCATTATCTTGTACCTTTTTCTGCTTCAATAAAAGCATTAGTTATTACAAATAAAATAGGATCAACTGTGCCTAAACGATAAGTTCTATTACGAGACATTCCAAGACTATAAATAACCATTTGTTGTAATGTAGTTCCTATACTACCTAATTCTAAATTATATCCTTCTGACCATGTATAACCATTATCATCTGTAAAACTTAAAATAGCTTGTGGATTATTAGAACCGCCAGAAATTATAATAGTTGGATTAGTTAAATATCCAGAACCAGGATTAGTAAGATAAATTGCATTTACATATCCATTTGAATCAATTGTTGAAAATCCTGTTGCTCCTTGTCCTCCACCACCGGCAAATATAATATTTGGTGCAACTGAATATCCTGATCCGCTATATGTAATTGTAATTGGTTCTTGAACTATACCACTTGCTATTATACAAGTAGCACTAGCAATAGTATTTATACCACCAGTTCCTAATTGAACATCAAATACTAATTTATTATGTCTAACTAAATTCATACTTTGAATGTCAAAAATAGGAGAACCTACACGTAATTTTGGTATAGGAGATCCATTATCTGTATATTTTAAAGTTGAGAATGTATATACATTTCCATTTGAATAATCTGTTACATAATGTTTATTTTTATAATATCCATAATTATCAACTAATTCTCTACCATATGTATATAAATCTCCCATATATCTAGATCTTCTATGCCATTTTTCAGTGTTTACATCATATACATAGGTTCTATCTCCAGTAGGAAATGTTATTACATAAAAACTATGTCCAGAATCTGTATAGAAATATGCAAATGAATCATCTATTCTACTCATCTGTTGTATTTCATAATTAATATCTGAAGTAGAAATAAGTGATGCACCTGATCCTGTAGACATAACAATTCCAAATAGTTCTCCATAACTATTATTATTTTGTGTAGCAAGCCAATATAAAGTATTATTACCTTTACAAAGAGTATTTTGTGAAGCAATTCCGAAATCAAAAGAAGCTGACCAACTGAATGGTGGATTTCCTGCTCCTGTATTTTGCCATACTTCAGAAGTTGTCTTACCTAATAGCCATAACCATCCATTATTATTATATACTTTCATTAATTGATCGCTTGATATAAATTTATTACCTTGATCTAAACTATACCATTGTGTGAAGTCAGATAATCCTGAACTTTGCCATTGAGAACTTGTTGATCCTGCACTAATAACACCAAGACCATTAATAAATGTAACAGAACCACATTGTCCAGTATTAGGTGAGAATCCATCTCCTTTACCAAATGTAATAACAGGATTTACATACTTTTCTCCTGATTCTATAACATCACATGAAGTTACTAATCCATTATTTACATAAGAGATTGCAGTTGCTCCAGTTCCACCATTTGTTCCATCTGAGATTGTAATTATTGGAGGATTATTATAATGACCATCTCCACCATCTATCATTGTTATATAATTAATACTTTGTGTAAGAGTTGATGTAGTAGTAGCTTTACTTACATATGTGGTTGTTGTGATAGTTGATGGTGGGGTGAATGATACATTTATTGTTGATGTTCCATCATATCCTGAACCTGTATCAGTAATAGTAACTTTAACAAGAATTCCACCTGATATAGTAGCAGTAGCAGTAGCATCTCTTCCTTCTGTAGATCTTCCTCCAGTAATTTTAATATTTGGAGTAGATGAAAGTGAAGATCCACCATTAGTAATTTTAATTCTAGATATCACACCTGAAATATCTATAGTTGGTTCTGATGTATATCCATCTCCACCTTGTGAAACATCTATACTTGAAATTCTTGATTCAATCATTACATTTGTATTTGCTGTATATCCTGTACCGCCATTAGTAACATCAATACTAGTAAGTGTATATCCTAAATTAGTATAGAAATAAGCAGGATCAGCAGGTACAGTACCGTGCTGTCTAGCACTTATTGGAGATGTTGATTTAACAGATCCCTTCGGCGGAATAGAAAATATAATTTGAGGGTTTTTCGTGTATCCTGCTCCTTGATCATCAATAACAATACTTTCAGCGCTTACATTACCTTGTTCATTTTTAGCTCCCCATATTACATGACCAGTAGCCGGTCTAGTACATTCACCAACAAATGAAATAGTTGGAAGAACGTATCCACCTGCTTCAAATTTAAAATATAATCCACCACTTACTCTAGTTGCTGATTTTACAATACCAGATAATATTGGAACACCAACTGCTCCTGTTCCTGCATCTGTATTTCCTGAATCATAAAAACTTATAATAGGAGGTATATTATAATCTTCTCCATTATTTGTTAATGCTATAGTATTTTGTATAACTCCACCAGTTACTGTACAAGTAGCTGTTGCTTTTTCCTTTGGTGGATATACTGATGCTGAGACTAATGCTCCTGTTCCGCCTCCGCCAATAATATTAATAAATGGTTGGCTAGAATATCCTACATATGGATCTAAAGTTAATGATACAGTATCTAAACTACCACGAGACATAGTAGCTTCTGCTGATGCTCCTATTCCACCTTCTTTTAATAATTTTATTAATGAAGGAGTTCCATATCCTGTTCCACCAACTAATCCTGAAATACTTGAAATTGTTTGACCATCTAATACAGCAGATAATACAGCAGTAACACCATCTGCTGATGTAGGTGCAGACACTGTAATAGTAGGAGGATTATCTGGTGTATAACCTGAACCAGGATTAGTAATTGTAACTCCAGCGATTGCTGTATCTAATATCTGTGATTGTGTTATAATTGCAGCAGCAGTAGTACCACCTCCACCTGGTGCAGATATAGTAACAGTAGGTGGATAAAAATATCCACTACCAGTTTTAATTATATTAATATCTAATATTTTTGCATCACTTAATACTAGAGTAGCAGTAGCATCTGATGTTGGATTACCACCTATAATTGATAATGTTGCTGAAGAATAATCAAATCCTTTTTCAATTATTTCTAGAGAAGTTATAACTCCATTTACTACTGTAGGTGTTATAATTGCACCAGATCCATCACCATTCACAGTTGTATAAACATTAGTTACAACATTCAATACATATGCATTAGTGCTATCTGTAAATAGAATTTGATTTCCACCAGTAGGAGTTAATCCATTATCAGTAAATTGAACTCTACCTTCTGAAGAATCTAAATTAGGAAAATTATATAAGTCTGAAATATTAACTACAGTTGTACCATCATAAGTATAGATTTGATTTCCAATAACATGATATTGAAGATTATTGAATACATAAAATCCTCTACTTATACCAGGTAAAGTTGTCTCTAAGTTAAGACCAGGACGTGGATAAAGAGTTATTGAATTTTTTGAATTTGGAGGATTAAGTTCAGAATATAAATTTACTGTTGTTGATAATGATACATTTGGAGATCTTGGACTAAAATTATCATCTAGGAAAGGAAATTTCATTATTAATTAGCTCCCAAAACTATCACTATAAATATTATATCCGCCAGAAGAAACTGGAAGATCTGTAAACATAGTTAATATTTTACCATTTCTTCTTTCTACTATTTGTAATGAATCATAAGCTATCTTTTCTAATCCTATATTAGGTGGTAATCCTGGATATATTAAAGATAATTCAATTGCTAAATTATATACAAGTGCTCTAATATAATGTGGTGGGAATGTTACAGGATCTGAAAGATTATTAAATGCACTAAGATTTTTTAATGATTGGATATATAGAGTATAAGTATTTGAGTCTGTTTTAGGATAGATAAAGATAGTTCCAATATTTATTGATTGTTGAGTAAGTCCAGGATCAAAAGAGATGGATTGTGGATGACCAGGTGTAGTAATTTTATCTGAATACATATCATATTTTAATCTATCTATTACTTCAATAGGGAAATCATTATTATTTAAATCTCTATAAAATGCACTTATAATTTCGATTGGTGTAGTTGTATTGAATGTTTGTCCAATTCCTATTGTAACTGAACTTACATTAGATGGTAATATAAAACCTTCTGGAATATATGCTCTAGTTGCTAATCCGTCTGCTGACCAAGAATCTATCATCATATTAAGAGTTGTTAAAGCTTTACTTAAATCCATACTTGTAGCAGTAGTAGTTCCAGGTCCAATTACTCCAATTAGTCTGAATGAAGTATTAATAAGATCTTGAACATTATAAGTTACAATAGCAGGGGGTGCTTCAACAACTACTGGATTAAATGATGTAATAGGAGATTCAAGTTCTGCAATAGTATCTCCACTAATCCAAAAAGAATCTGTAGATAATCCTGTATCAGCAGATGGATTAGGAGATCCACCAACTTGACGATATGCACGGATAGTATATTCTCCATTAATCCAAACTGATCTACTTTCAATTAACTGATATCTCCCTCGAAGAATAGTATCTTCTGTCATTGAAATATAATAACTTGAAGGAGTTAAAGCGAAGAAACCAGTTGAATTATCTAGAAAGTTTTGATCTGATTCACGTCTAATCAATGCATATACTGTGAATCCTGAACTTTGTGCATCTACTATTAAACTTTTTATATTTGCAGCCATATTTATATTTACTCCTTATATGACATTATTTTTTATCTAAATGTTTTCTTTTATGAGCTATAAGACCTACATTATTTTTAGCGATAAAATCACATTCTTTACATTTTAATTCACTTGTACGATCTACTTCATCTATAATTAGTGGAACTAATGTATTTTCTGGATTATTGAAAATATGATCTTTTAGATTTTTTACTTCATCTTCTAATTCTTTACATCTATCTTTATAAAATTGTAATTCTGATACACTATTATCAATGAAAGGTTTTGTATCCCATCCATTCTCTAAATTCTTATAAAATTCATCAATATTATAAACTAATTTCTCCTTTTCAAATCTATGATATATACATCTAGGATATTCAATAAGTGGTTCCATTATTAACCTCTTTTCTTAATCATTTTATTTCTTTTTTTAATCCAAGTTGAATCATCCATCTTATCTTCAATATCTAATTCATCTTCAATATCTTTTTCTTTTTTAATATCAAATTTTTTAATTATTTTAATCATTGTTATTTCAGCTGGTTTAATCTCATTTCTATTTTTAATCCAATCTGAATCAGACATACTATCATCTAATTTCTTAGAAGGTTGTTTAGTTTTAATTAAAGATATCTTTTTTATAGAAGGAATTAATTTTAATTCTGGAACTTTAATATTTTCTAGTTTACTTTTCATAATTTCTCCATTATGTTTAAAAAAGGTGTAGGCTTTTACACCTACACCTTTAAAATTAAGATAACTACTTAATTAGATTGTGATTCTGCAAGCTAATTGTGGTCTTACTGTTACATAACCATAAAGAACATCTAATCTACTGATGAATTTATCATTAGTAATATCATATCCCTGTTCCATTCTAATTGATAAATTCTCATCTTTTGCTGCCTTTGCCCATTCCATACTTGCTGGTAGTGCTAAGTTAGTAGTTGCAAATACGAATGCATCTTTATGGTATGTAATGTTATTTAGATAACCAGTACTTGCAGCACCAGTCTTCCAAACAATTGCAGCACCATGTCCAGGTCCTGCTGTAACATTTTGTTTTGCACCAGTTAATACTATTGATGGACTAATTGCTAATGTTACAACACCAGTAGAATCACATGTTGCATCAGAAGTAACAACAAATTTCTGTAATGTACCATTTGAAATTTTAGTGTCTTGATTTATTGCATTAACTAAAGCTACTGTAAATACTTCACCCTTCTTAACTGTAGTAGCATTATCAGAATTAATTTGAACTACTAATGATGCTCCTGACTGTGCACCACCATATACAGCTGACTGTCCGTCTGTTGCTGTATGTGTACCATTTGTAATACTAATTATTAATTCTGATTGAAGAGTGTGGAAGTTTGCAATCTTTCCTTCATATGAATCTACAAACATTTGAGCAATTGCAGATTGAGGATTATGTGTTGATCTCATTCCATAAGCTAATCCACTTAAAGCACTTGAACTACAAATTGCATATCTATCTTCTTCAGGTGTTAATGTTTGATCTAATACAACTTTTGCATCTAATAATGGTTTATTATCTGCAAATAATGCTCCCGGTGTTCCTACAAAATTATAAACATCCTTAGTCATTGAAAGTGCATCATTCTCAACATTAGATACTAATACTTTTGCTGCTGGATCTAAATATCTTTTTGAGAAATCATCTATAGTTAGAGCAAAATCAACTGCTGTGAAATATGGTAGTACAACATGTTTTTGGGTACTTACAGTAATAGGAATAGAAGTTTCTGTCATAGAAGATTCAGTAATAGATCCGCCAGATCCAACTAAAAAATTATTAGGCATTCTAATATATAGAGTTGGTCCTTTTTTTCCATCTGTAGTTGCTCCCATTTCTCCAAACTGTTTATCAAACTGTCTATTTACAGATTTTAAAAATTTTAACTTATTAAATAATACTCTTTGTTGCTCTCTTGTAATAGTTTGTGGTGTTAATAATGTGTATGCCATTGTATAGTCTCCTTAAGTTTTTTAAATATTTTAATTCTCTTAATCCTTATGGTTACCGACACCACACTATCACGGTTATTATAGATACCTTCTATAAAGGAGACGATCCGACCGTCTACTACGGATTTGAATTTACTATTAAATTAATTACTTGCTTTTTTATTTCTATCCCTAATCCACTCTGAATCTGATTGTTTATCTTCATCTACAAAAACTGATCCTCTAGTATTAACTGTCTTAATTGGTTCAGGTGCATTACTAATCTTCTTAACTAACGGCTTAGACTTAATCCTTGAATTAACTTTATTTTCAATTTCTCTTAATTCATATACTGCTTGTAACGGATCCATAAAAATAAGTCTTTCTGCTTCTTCTGGATTAGTTCCTAAATAATGTGCCATTCTTACTCCAGCTTCACCTTTAGAAACAATAATATTTGCCATAGATATAGATGCTGGTGTTGCTGGATAATTCTTAAAAGAATTAAATGCATCATCTAAATCAGGAATCTCTTGTTTAATCTTTTTAATACTTTCTTGAAATTTAGAAGTAGTTTCTCTTTCTTGCTGTATAAATTGTTGCTGTTTAAATTCTTCTATTGCTTCTTGTTTTGCTAGATTCCTATCAAATAATCTAACTGCCTTAACATAATCATCATAACTTTCAAACTTTTCTATTTGTGGTTCTTGTAACTGTGTAGATTGTTGAGGTTTAGATTGAGGAGATTGATTAATATTCTTATAAGCCTCAAGTTGACCTTTCAAATATTCTATTTCTTTTTCAGCTATTTGCCTCTTCTTTCTAGCAATTATTACCTCTTCTCTTCCTTTTGGACCTAAATCTTTTTCTTCTTTAGCTACAACTGGTTTTTCTTCAACTTCTTCAACTTCAACCTCAACCTTCTCTTCACCTTCTTCTGTGGTTGCCGGATCCACAACTTCATCGGCTTCTGGTGATGGGGTGACCGATTCCTCATCTAATTCTACGGTCTCTTTTTCTGGTACCATTTGAACCTCCATTTTTATTTTACTTATATTATATATTTATTCTTGTATTTCTATCGTCTCAGTGGAATAAATGGAACTTGTAATGGTGATATACCAAGATTAGCATCAGCAGGATGAGTTCCTGGAGCTGAATGTAATTTCTGTAATATATCTAAAACTACATTTTTAATCTTATTATCTTCTTCATTCTTTGTATCACTTAATTCTTTAGCATATTTAATTAATTCGGTTTGAATTTTAATCTTTTCAACCTCTGCTCTTAATAATGCTAACTGTGCATATGCATTATCTTTTTGTGCTTCTGCTACAACATCTGGACTTGGAGGAGGAGGTAGTGGAGGAGGTGGTAGTGGTTTATCTCCAGGTTTTGGTTCAATTAGTCCAGATGGTAACATTCTTTTTAATACTTCTGAATATTCATCTGCACCAGGAAAATCTAAATTCTTAACAGTGAAATATTTATCTACTGGATTCATTGCATTAGATACTGTTGCAAATTTCATAAAGTTATCAGCAGCTTCTAATCTCTGAGTTGTGTATGAAGGACCAGTAGAAACTCTAACATCATATTTACCAATACTTATATCATTATAAATTGAATTAGGTCCTTCTTTTTGATATTGTTTCTTTAATCTATCTATATCAATCCCACTATATTGTTTAGGATTTTGCATAACTTGATTAATTATTCCACCAACTGGAGTATTAATTGGTGTGAATTGTTCACTATCATCAATATTTTGTAATCTTGCATCTCTTTCAGTATCATATATAAATGGAATCATTTCTACTAATATTTTTCCACTATATTCAACTGCTTTCTTAAGATTATCAAAGAATATATAAGTTGATACATCTCCAGGTTTTTGTCTAGCTGTTATTGCAACTCCACTTAATTCTCTACCTTCATCTCCTACATCTGCATTAAACATACCAATCGCTGACTTAATATTATCTCTAGCATTTTGAACTTCACTAAAAATACCTATTGGTGGAGAAACTGGTTGTATTCTTGTTGGAATTGGTGTTGCTGCATTTGGATCATGATTATATAATAATACTGGAGTTAGTCTTCTATTAGATTCAGCATATTGTTTTTCATGTCCTTTAATTTGTGTTGCTGTTGCTTGCCATGGTGCTAATGGTGCTAATGCAATAGTTTCAGCAGCACAAGTATGCCAAAAATTAAATTCCTTCTGTGCAGTTTTTGCATTTCTTATTAATCCATAAATCATCTTCTTTCCATCTTTATATATAATCTTACCATGAAGCATAACAATTGGAATATAACATCCTGGAAAATATTTCTCAGGTATAACTTCTCCATCTTCAATTTTATATTCAGAAATAATATCATTTCCTGAAATTATATAATGAGCAATTTTATATTCTTCTACTTCTCTTTCTTTATCTATTGATAAAGAAGGAATCATAGGAACATTAGGTGATTGAATTTGGATTGGATTTCCCATTTCATCTAGTGGTGCATTAATCTGAGAATTCATTTGTGCTTCCATTATTAATGATTGTTGTGTTTGTCTTAAATCTTCATTCTCAGATATCTTTTGTAATGCTTCTTCTTTCTCTAATATACTACCATCTGACATTAAACATAATTTCTTTTTAATTTCTTCTTTAATAAAATATTCAGCAACTGTTACTGTTTCATCATCACACCAATATTCATCTGATAATCCAGAAGCTCCTAAAGTATCTAATACTGCTGATGTAGGAATATTATAATCTTTATATTTATCTTCAAATTCTGACTTAGGCATTTTATCAATAATAAAACAATATTTAGCATCTTCATAATTAACTGACTTACTAGATGGATCAAAATAAACTTCAAATGGATTGTTAATTGGTTCCATATAAATCTCTTGAATAAAAGGATTCTCTTTAGTATATCTTGTCAGATATCTCCATGCACCATATCCACAAGTTACTGCCATATCAAATGCTTGATCTTGAATTCCTTCTGCATTAGATAGATATTCAATATTATATATAATTCCTTCTCTTATATTTGCTAAATTAATATCTCCTTTACTATCTACTGGCTTAACTTTAATTTTAATTTTATTATGTCTCTGTTCTCCAATAAGTTGATCTTTAAAAGCAGGTAATAAATTTATTGAAAGTGATGGTCTTCCTTCAGCATTTCTTTTTTGTAACTCTACTTCATCCCATTGATTAGCACCAGGTAAACAGAATTGAATGTCATTTAATGCTTCTTTTCTATTATCTGAATCAGATTCAATAGCTCGTTGTAATCTTTTCTTTGCTTTACTTAAGAACTCGTTTTTAATTTCTTCTTTAGTTTTAATTGTCATTATTATCTCCTATTATATTAAGATATTATTATTTATTCTTAAATTACATCATATACTTTAAAATGGTAAACCTGATGGTCTATAACTATTTATAATATTATATATTTCTGTATTATCTATTTTAACTACTTCTTTATAACCAACAGCAAATGTTCTGAATGCATCTGCAGCATTACTTGTCCAATCATGAACTGGATTATCTAAAATTATATTTTTCTTTTCATCAAAGGCAGCATGATAACCTTCTAGTGCTGATAATCCCATTGCACATTTTTCTTCATCAAACCAAAGTTTATTAAATAGTCCTCGGATAGCTTCAATACCAGCTATAACTGCTTCTCTATTTCTAGCTCTTTCTACTGTAACAACTGGTTTAATTCCTAAACCTTCTAAAATTTCTTTCCTAGATTTACCACCTGCTGATAATTCATGAACAGCAACATCATGTGGTAGATAATGTTCATTATATACATATGGTTTCTCTTTTAGTATCTTAACATAATGCTCAAATGCTTCTTGTCTATTCTGATAATAATCTATAACTCTAATTTCTTTACCTATATGTTGTATAAACCATATAGCCATATAATCATTATATCCTAAATCCCAGAATGTATTAACTGGAATAGAACTTTCATATGGAACTTTTGTAATTCTTTTATCTGTTCTTGCTTGAGATATTTGTTTTATATAATATGAACCATCAACTGAACCTTCAAAACTACAATAATATTCTTGTTGAATGTGCATTTCTAACCTACCTTCTCTACGTTCTATTTCTATATCTTCAGATGAAACTGTATGTGTATCATCAATAGTTAATTTTTGCACAAACCAATCTGGATTATTTATATTTTTTTGATACATTTTATATGCATGATTCTTTCCTTTTGGTGTGAAAGCAAATACTACAATACCTTTATTGGATAGTAAGATAGGAGCAAATACTGTATCATAAGCTAATGGAAACTGTTCTGCATACTCATCTAATATTACAACATATGGATTAGGTCCACGTAATGTATCAAAATTATCTGATCCAATTAATTTATATATACTACCATTGATAAATTCTATTAGTAAATCTGAATTGTTTTTTCTTTTGATAAGTTCAGGCGGGAAATAATCTAAATAACTCATACCATCATTTGTTAATGATTCCCAAATTGTTTCTTTAGCTTGTCTATATTTTGGGAATACATGATATATAACCATTGGTTTTTCCATCATCATCCAAACTGCAAAATTTATAAGTGTGATAGTTTTACCAGATTTACGATTCCAAACTAATACAGCTTTCTTCTTTCCTTCATCCATAGCTTTCAAGAAAGGTAACTGATAATCTCTAGGTGTCCATATTTTTGGGGAAGGAACTATTATAGTTTTATCCATTTGAATTTTTTAAACACTCTTTCATAGAATTAATTAATTATTAAACAGAAGATGTGAAAGATATCTCTATATATAAATTTAATTTATATTTTACTTTCTAATTCTTTTATTTTATCTTTCTGATTCTTACATATTTCCCATAACTTTTTATTATCTTCTTCTAACTTAATAATCTTTAACTTATCTAGTGATCTTGTATATCTAATTTTTTCCTTACTTTCTTCAGACATTGTAGAGTTCTTTTTCATCTATCTATACTCCTTTTAGGATATGTTCATATAACTCTACAATGTTATCACACTCTACAGTTAATTAGTATTGTAGAGTGTGATAGTAATTAGATTAAAATCATCTTATACGGTAAGAAAGATGGTTTCTAATTAATTATCTAATTATTTATACATTTATCCCTATACTAATATAGATTAATTAATTACAATTAGAATTGATGATGTAATTACTACTTATCTTCTTCTTTTTTAACATCATTCCAACTTATACGTTTAACTATTATTTCTCCTTTAACATCTGCATCTAATTTAATTTCTTGTGCAATTGGAACTCGTTTACCTAAAATCCTTATTATTTCTAAAGGATTAGATTTGAATGTATCATAAGCCCATCCTAAACCAATATCATGTGCATATTTCTTACCGTATTGTAAGTTACCATCTTTTACATTATTTAAACATCTCCATACAATTATATACTGTCTATAAATATCTTCTGTTATTTTATCTCTACATCCTTTTGGTCTTCCTATATTTCCTTTTTTAAATGGCATGATAAGATCTCCTTATATATTTCAATATATTACGACTATCAACCTAAAGTAATCCTTTAAGTATCATTCTATCTATCCTTCTATCTAATTATATTCTAGTTAAACTATCCTTCTATCTAATTTATCCTTCTATCTAATTATATTCTAGTTAAAATAATCTAATTAATAATAAATTGAATTAATATACTTTAAGGATTATTTTATTATTTTAATCTAATATATCTATAATCATTAATTTAATTTATTCTTTATCTAATATCATACTTAAAGGATTACTTTATGTTTATTGATATTGAATTAATATTCTCCTATTTATATGTTCTTTATTATTTATAAAACTTTATATAATCCTTTTAAATGTTCTAAATTACTTTCATCTATAGGATCTCTACCTACTAAAATAATAAATGATTCTCTTAATTCTTTTAAATTATTATTACATATATCTATTTCATGTTTAATTAAGAATTCAGATATTAATCTATTTACATTTTCAAATGCAGTAGTTAATAAATTAAATTCTTCTAATATTATTTTTTTATCTTTTGAGTTCATTATTTTATATTCCTTTTTTTTTATAAGATCCAATTATTTTCATCTTTTCTATATGTTTTTTGTTCTAAATGAATAATTATCTATTATAGAAACCTACCTAGAAGATCTTCTTCTCTTATTACTAAATAATCTATATTATCTATTGATACACTACTACCAGTTACTCTATCTACTGCTATCTTATCATCTATTTTATATTTTGAATTATCACTAATAGCTTTAATTGTATAAATATCTTGTCTTATTTTGGTTGATTCTTTAGCTGATTCTGGTATATATAAACTACCAATCTTTTCTTCTACTTCAATTTTATCTTTTAATACTAATAATAATCCTTCATTTGGAATAAAATTCATTTATAATCCTCCCTTGAATTTACTATTACTTTTACATCTTCTCTATTTAATTTTCTTAATATTGATCTTACTATATTTCCATTATTATTTACTCTTAATATAGTTGGCTTTAATTTTAAGATTTCTTTAATATATGATGAATCTGTTTCATCTACATCTTTAATATAGAAGTCTTTCATTTAGTTATTATCTCCTTATATATTTCAATATATTACGACTATCAACCTAAAGTAATCCTTTAAGTATCTATCTATCTAACCCAGTCATCCAATATCACATCAAAATAAATTCTATTTTTATTCATTCCTACTATATTTTACTCCATGTTAATTTCTTTATTCCTAGACATTTATCACAAATAATTAAATCTACTTCTTTTTTAACTTTTCATCATATTCTTTCATATCTTTATGTCTTTTAATCCAGCTTTTTTTAATATTTAATCTATGTTCATCTGAATGTGGTATTCCTTTATTGTATGAAGGTTTTCCAAGTAATGATTTTCCAATCTTTTCTTTAGTTTCTTCAGAGTGCTTATATCCAATATGTCTACCCATTGATTACCTCCAAAAATAATATTTTTAATATGTTCACATTTTATAATAAAATCAGTTCTATTTAAAATGCACAAATATATAAGAAACCTCCTTAATTTTTATATATTTTTGTTCTTGTTAAAAAGAAAAGTTTCTATTCTATTTAAATATATTAGATCTAATCTAAAATCTAAATAAAATCTACATATCAGAATTATATTCATTAAAAGTAAGTTATTTAAATTCTTCATATAATTTATCTAGAACATATTAAAAATAGGAGGATAATAATATGACTGATAAAGAAGATAAGATATTTTTTATATGGTGTATAATATTTATAATTTATGCAATTTTTGTAACACACTGTTAAATGGAGGATAATTATATGGATAGAAGAAGAATAAAATGTTTATCTGGTTGTTTATGTAAAAGACACCAAGATCATAAAGGTGAAAATAATCCACGTTGGAAAGGAGGAAGATACACTAGTCATCAAGGATATATCTATATTTATAAACCTGACCATATATTTTCAAAGAATAATTATGTTAGTGAACAGAATTTAGTTATGGAAGATAAATTAGGACATTTAATATTACCTTGTCAAGTAGTTCATCATATTAATGAAATTAAAAATGATAATAGACCTGAGAATCTAGAAGTAATGTGTAAGTTGAAACATATTAGTTTTCATAATAAGGGAAAGCAATATCATCTTGGATATACACATGATAAAGAATCTAGAAGAAGAATTAGTGAAGCAAAGAAAGGGAATCAATATAGAAAAGGAATGAAAGCATCTGATGAAACTAAAAGAAGAATGAGTATTGAAAGAAAAGGATTAAAATATAAAAAGAAAGTTGAGATTCAATCCTATGGATAAAGAGAAAGAAGTTGAAATAGAACATAAAGATAAGATGACTGATATGCCAGAAGATTTATTAAATTATAAAATTGATAAACTTAAAAAAGATATGAATATAGCTATTGAAGAATTCCAGAAGAAACTGGATGAAATTACATTATAAAAATATAGTTACAGGATAGATTCTTATTAGGATCTATCCTTATTTTTATCCAAAATTCAATTTAGGAATCTCATATAGATAGGTCCCACTGCTCGCCACAACGCTCCCTTACTCATTTATATATTAATATTGACTCCTAGTACCTTTAATGGTTCTACGTATCTTTAAATTAGAAATCGGGTGCTCCGGCTGCGGAACAAAGTATATCTTTCTTAGATTGAAATTACCAACATCCATCAGACACTATAAAGATACTTTTCTTCTATTTGAATTTAAATCAAAAGCAACAATTCTTCTATTTGAATTTAATATTTATCTTTATGAAGTCAACTTCTTTCTTATTTGAATTTAAATCAAAGTCTTCTAATTATAATATTTAATCTTTGCCCCTTGGGCTCTTGATGTTGACTCTATTCAAGCCTTGCTTTTCTAAAATATTAATTTTTATATTTATCTATTTGAAGTCTTCATTTTTTCTTATTTGAATTTTAATCAAAAGCTTCAAATTGCTTTTGTATTTGTCTTTGTCTTTGTCTTTTTTTATTAAAGGGAAATCCCGACAGGGATGTATTTGACTTTTATTGTTTTTGTATTGTTGTGATTTTGTTTTTGTATTGTTTTATTTAATAGCTTTTTTCCATAAAATACAACAATTTGTTCTATAAAATTTTAATATCATCATCTTATTTTGTATTGTTTTTTATATAACTATTTGAATTTATTAAAATAACTTCTATCTATTAGAAAAATTATTAAAAATAGATCGAATCTGTAAATAATTTTTATTTTATCTAGAACAAATATATGTAAAAATTAACGAGGTTAACGATACGAATACGAATGATACGAATACCATTTATGTGAATATTAATAAAATTAATAATTTTATGTATAAGAATCTTTTATTTTATCTGGAACAAATATATAAATTAAATTAGGAGGCAATATATGACAATAGAAGAAAGAGCAGTAATATTTAGTTCTAAAATGAAAGAATTAAATGATAGAATTAGAAAATTTTCAAGTCAAGAAGAAATAATTCAATCTAGGTTTGAGATATCAGAAGATTTATATAAAGTTAAAATAAAACTAAATTATCTAAATAGTAAAATTAGAAAAATACAAATTGAATTTAAAAAGATTAATAAATTCATAATTCCTTCTCTTGTAGATTCTTCATTAATAGAATTTAAACCTGAATCAGGAGAAATAATAAATGAAATAATATTTATAGATACTAAAATAGAATTTTTAAAATCTACACTAAAAAATATAGATTCTAAAGCTTTCAGTTTAAATTCTATTAAAATGGAACAAGTAGATGAATGGTAAGGAAAAAGTATGAAAATTTGCTATAGATGTAATCAAGAAAAAGATGAAAAAGAATTCTTTAGAAATAAAAGATATAAAGATGGATTAGAATATGTTTGTAAAATATGTTTTCAAAAGAAAGTAAAACATAATTTAAAATTAGAGGTGGTAAAATGATTGAAGGATTTTCTAATATCTAATATAAGGAGATAATATGACAAAACAAGTAATTGATGAGCAACAAATGTTGAAGAATCTTGATTTAAATGAATTAAATAAAACTGTTGTAACTCCTAAAGATGAAATATTAAAAGAAATGAGATGGTATGATAGTGATGATTATAAAAATTTTATAAATAGATGTAATTTAATACAAAATAATATTACTAATCTTACTGATACTGATGATTTAAATAGTTTATTTTATGAAGGTTCAGTAGAAAGAGCTAAAATAAAATATAGAATTGAAGAATTTAATAAATCTATCTTATTATGTAAAATAGATTGTATGGATAAATTTCAAGTATCTTCAGGACTTAAATTCAATAAATTATTATTTGAAAACTATCCTATTGTTAAAGAATTAGAAAATAAATTAATGCAATTTGATTTTATGAGAAGAGTATTTGATTCATTATTAATGAATATGGAAAATAAGAAGTATAAACTAACTAAGTAAGGAGATTTAAGATGAAAAAGTGTAATAGATGTAAACAAGAAAAAGATAAAAAGGAATTTTATAAAAATAAATATAGAAAAGATGGTTTAGAATATGTTTGTAAAATATGTTTTAAAAAGAAAGTTAATGATACGAATACGAATGATACGAATACTAATAATTTATTAGAAGAAATTAAACAACTTAAATTAGAAAATATTAAATTAAAAGAAGATATTAAACATATAAAATGGTTTTTTGACAATTCTGATATTAGAATTAATTTATTAGAAGAAATTAAACAACTTAAATTACAAAATATGAAGTTAGAAGAAGATATTGAAAAAATAAGAAAAATCTTAGAAGATGTTGTTAATAAAATGAATTTTTTAAAGGAAAAGGTTAAAGAATTTCAAGATAAAATAAACTATAAAGGAGAATTAAATGTCAAATAAATTATATTCTATAGAAGAATTTTATGATAATACTTTAAATAAACGTTATGATGAATATATGAAAACTAAAGAATATAAAGAGTATGATGATTTTCTAACTGAATATAGTAGAGATGAATAAATATATAGTTATTGTTATAAATTGTAATAATTTATAGAAAGGAATGAAATGACTAAAACTTATAAAATTAATTCAAATAAAGAAGCTAAAGAAATATGTAAGAGATATCCAAATCCCGACAATCCATTTTGGCTTACTAAGAAATTTAATAATATATTTTTTGAAGATGAATTTATAGATAAGCTAATAGTAGAGTTAGAAAATCCTATTATAGTAAAAGATAAGAAAGATGAAATATCTGAATTATGGATATGGGTAAGAAAATCTAATATTTTTAAAGGATAACTAAAGAAACAATGAATAGTGAATTGAATAAAGTATATAAATTTAGTGAAGAACATAGAAAGAAACTTAGTGATTCAAATAAAGGAAGAATAGTATCTGAACTTACAAGAAAAAAGATGAGTGAATCTAGAATAGGAAAAAGGTGGAGTAAGGGTAGATTAATAAATTCAAAAATAGAAGATATTCCAGAATTTAATATGAAGGAATTAGAAGAACTATTAAAAAGATATTCAATAGATAAAGAATTATTAATAATTAATAATAAATCAATAGAAAATAGTTCTGAATTAAGAAAATGGGTTCTAAATCAGAATATAGTTAAGAAATAATTTAAGGTTGTTTAATTTCATTAACTTGTCTTTGATATTCAATATCTAACTCTCTATCTTTAAGTAAGTTTTTTACATTCTCTATATCTATACAATAATGATTTTCTATTTTTATCCAATTAACTGTATAGTATGATGGAACTTCAGGTTTAATTATCTTTTGACAATCTATCTGTTCATAATCATTAATCGTTAGTTTCTTTTGACATCCTTGGATAAATATTATGAAGAAGATTAAGAATAGGATCGTTTTCAGAATTCTCATAGATTATTTCATCCTTTCCAATATTATCAATTTCTTTCAATTTTTTAATAAGTGCATCACGTAATTTAATTCTAGCTATAAATTCATCATTTGAATTTAATAATTGAGTTTTAAGAATTTCTATATTTTTATTTAGATTAATAACACTATTTTCAGAATATTCTAGTTTTAATTCTAAATTCTTTATCTTTCCTGTTTGTATTTTAACAAATCCAATTAAACCTATTAATATTACTACTAATATACCAACTGATAGAACTTTCCAATTATTAAGAAGAAATCCTGGAATCATTATTATCTCCTATAGATGGTTCAATTTGATTTTTAGTAATCTTTAATTTTTTTCCATAATTATATAATAGTAGAGTTCCTATTAAGCTACCTAAACCAACTGGAATATCATCTTTAAATATCCAAATATAAATTGATAGTAATAATAAAATATTAAGCCAGAATCTTCCTTGACTTATATCTTTCCTATTTTCAGAAATTAAAGATTTCCATGATAGATTAATATTTTTCATTTAAATCCTTTTATAGTGGTGAAGGTTGATTTCTTCTTTCTGGTCCATTATAATCTATATTATCATAAATCTTTGTTTCTATTATACAAACTCTTTCATTTATTGAATGTATTTTCTCATTTAATTCTTTTAGAGATATTGTTGATTCCTTTTGATATTCTTCCCATCCATTAATTATCTTACGTAAAGCCCATGTCATAATTCCTAATACTCCAATTAATACTACTTGAACTAATAAAGTATGATCTGACCAAAATGATAATTCATCTAGTTTTCCTGATTGTACAGCAAATACTGGTGATATGATTGTAACAATAAAACATAAAATTAAGACGAAGTATGAAGTTTTAAAACACATTTTATTTGAGTCTCCTTTTAATTTAAAATCTTTGATTATATCCTAATTTATGTTCGGTTTATATTAAATGAATGGAAATTAATATATTATATAACCGTAAGAAGGTTCATAATAATATACAGTTATTCGAATATGATCTATTCTCT
>Ga0184636_1000095_pt1 | contig 20508 bp, 16 predicted proteins | sample PLM3_60_b2_FD_133164 | JGI IMG/M metagenome (GOLD analysis project Ga0184636, IMG submission 133164) | Groundwater sediment microbial communities from an aquifer in East River, Colorado, USA - PLM4_90_b2 | ecosystem: Environmental > Terrestrial > Soil > Riparian zone | place: USA: East River... | reverse complement strand
CCGCCTCAGGCGGGGACTTGCCCGGCTTAAGTATATTTATTAGGCTGTTGAATTTGTTTCTGCTTCAATTCTTCCATCTTCTTTTTTATTTCTTCAATTACCTGATCAATGTCATTTATCACCTGTTCATTGGTGAACCTGATTATTTGAATACCGAACTCATTCAAGCTAATGTCTCTGCTAATATCATATTCCCTATTTGCTTTTGAAAGGTGTATTCCACCATCAATTTCAATTATAAGTTTCAATTCATGACAATAATAATCTGCTATATATTTATAGATAGGATGCTGCCTTCTCATACCCAATTTATTTCTGGAAAGTCTTTCCCAAACAATTTTCTCTGCTTCCGTCATGTTTTTTCGTAATACTTCGACATATTGAAAATTGTTTTCGATGCTCCATAGTGCATTTTTGTTGCCATAGGGCTACTTAAAATTTTTAAAATTGAAACTAGAAAATGTTGTTGATACGCGTACAGTAGCCAAAGTCCCCGCCTGAGGCGTGGATTTAGGGGCGGTTCAGATCAGTTTATTTTCGAGTCCGTACCTGGTTAATTCAGCATTTGCTTTCATATTCATTTTTGCCAGGATTCTTGCACGGTAGGTACTTACCGTAGTGATGCTTAAAGAAAGTTGTTCTGCAATATCTGAAACTGTTTTGCCGGCAGCGATCATTTTAAATATATCAAATTCCCGGTCTGAAAGTATTTCGTGGGGAGGCTTGCTTGTATCCTGGTCAAGATCAGCTGCCATTTTCTCTGCAATGGAAGGAGAAATATATTTACGGCCCTGCAATACCCGTTGCACGGCTTTTACCAGTTCTTCAGTGGCTGCATCCTTACTTAAATAACCGGCGGCACCTGCTTTTAATACACGGATCGCATATTGTTCTTCGGGATGGATACTAAGTATCAGCACCGGCAATTTTGGAAAATTTTGTTTTACCTGCTGCACTACATCCAGGCCGCTTCTCCCTGGCATAGAGAGATCGCAGATAATAATATCCCATTCATTGCTGATGGTTTTTTTGATCGCTCCCTCGGCATCATTTACCTCTTCAATGGCAGCAGAGGGATATTCTTCGAGTAGGATTTGTTTCAATCCTTTCCGGATGATGGCATGATCATCTGCAATTAAAATTCGCAGCATAGCATAAGGTTTATTAATGTTATTTTAATAAAGGGTAATGCTGTTTTCATAAAGGAATAGATACCTGTACTTCGGTTCCTTTTCCCGGCTCGCTTTTTAAATCATATTTGCCTCCTAATACAAAAGTTCTTTCTTTAATGCCGATCAATCCCAGGGTTTTTTTTGTACCAACAATTTTCGGATCCATGCCTTGCCCATCATCTTTTATTTTTAAAATAAGATGGTTGTCCTTTAATTCGAGACTGCTTGCTATTTCATGGGCATTGGCATGGCGAACCGCATTGGTCAGTGCTTCCTGGTAGATTCTGAATATGCCGGTCGCCATGGTAACAGACATTTCAGGCTCTGACATATCTGCGCAGAAATTCACCTTGATCTCAGCTCTTTTTTCTACTTCCTGGCTATGCCATTCCAGCGCGGCGATCAATCCCAGGTCATCCAGTATGCTGGGACGAAGATTGGATGAGATCCTTCTTACTGAATTCACTGTCTCATCTATCAGTTCGATCATACCGTTTAATTTTTGCTGAATCAGTTCATCTTCGGTATCCAGCTTTTTATTCAGCCAGTTCATATTCATTTTTAACCCGGTAAGCTGCTGGCCGAGTTCATCGTGGATATCGCGGGCAATTTGTATCCGTTCTTCTTCGCGTACGTTTTGTAAGTGGGATGAAAGACCGTGAAGCTCTTCATTGATCTGCTGCAATTCTTCTTCTGCTTTTTTACGTTCAGTTATATCCTGTATGATTCCATAAAGTCTCAGAGGTTTTCCGTTTTTGTCAAATTCAAGCTTCCATTCAATATAACCATGTCTTGTCATACCATCTTTTCGTATGAAACGGAAATTAAAAGATGAGTCACTTAAAGAATCAAAAGCCTCCTGAACTTTTCTTTTTGCAAGACCTGCATCATCAGGATGCATGAATGATAAAAAAAGCTCTGTTGAAAGTTCGACTTCATTCTTATTAATTCCGTAGATGTTATATGACTCATCTGACCATGTCAGGATGTTTTCGGTGAAATTAATTTCCCAATTGCCTACCTGGGCAATTGCCTGTGCTTCATTTAATCTTATTTCACTTTGTCTCAACGCTTCTTCTGCCTTTTTACTTTCTGTAATATCGGACAGGGTTCCGATATAACCGGTTATTTTGTGGCTTTTATCAAACAGGGGTGTTGCCTTACCTATTACCCACCTGGTATTTCCTTTTTTGTCAAGAATCCGGAATTCTGAAGAAGACTCCAGACCTTTTTTTGCTCTATTCTCCCATTGTCTTAGTTGTTTCTCCTTGTCATCGGGGTGAAGGACCTCTTGCCAGCCATCACCCATCGCTTCATTAAATGTCAGCCCTGTATAATTCAGCCAGGTCTCATTTACATAGATGGTTTTACCCACAGCATCAGTTTGAAATATTCCTACCGGGGCATTGCTGGTTAATGTACGAAAACGGAGTTCATTAGCGCTTAATGCTTCTTCTGCTTTTTTACGTTCAGTAATATCCTGCAGGATTCCATAAAGCCGTATTGGTTTTCTATCTTTGTCAAATTCAAACTTCCATTCAGTACGGCCATATCTTATCATTCCGTCTTTTCTTATAAAGCGAAATTGAAATGACGAGTCTTGTAAAGTATCAAAAGCCTCCTGCATTTTTCTTTGCCCATAATCTGTATCGTCAGGATGCATAAATGACAAAAAAAGTTCAGCCGATGGCTGTATCTCAGCCTTATTTAGTCCATAAATCCTGTAAAACTCATCTGACCAGGTATGGATATTTTGTACCATATCAATTTCCCAATTGCTTATATGAGCGATGGCCTGGGCTTCTTTTAATCTTTCTTCGCTCTTTTTTAGTTCCTTTTCCGCTTTTTTGCTTTCGGTAATATCCCTGGCATAACCCCGCACAATAGGAATCTTTACTCCTGTTGTTTTTAAAGAGTTGCTATATTCCCAAATGTGAATCTTCCCCGTAAAGGTTTGCACCTTCATCAATCCTTGCACATAGCCCGTTTTTTTGAGTTCGGTTATGTAACTATTAAACTTATATTTTTCATCCGGAGCCAGAATATCCTTAATATTCATGTTCTCCTCCGGATTAAATTTGTGAGCAATAAGTTCTTCTGCAGCCCTGTTCATAGAAAGAATCCGCCCGTCCAGGTCATGAGTACAGATCAGGTCGGTAATATTATCAACAAGGTCTCTGTATTGTTCTTCGCTCTTAAATATTTTTTCTTCTGCTTGTTTTCGTTCGGTAATATCCTGGACCAGTGATAAAATGGTAATGACTTTCCCATCCTTATCTTTTAATACCGAATTGAACCATTCACACCATATCACCCTGCCATCCCTGGTGTAATTCCTGTGCTGTACCTGATTTTTTTTCTCTTCTCCTGCTATCAGTTGTTCAGCCATTTTGCTTACCCTGGGCAGGTCTTCTTCATACACCTTGCTAAACCAGTCAAATTGTTCAGACCTGGCCTCTTTTTCAGTCCATCCAAATATTTCTTCAGCCCGTTTTGACCATGATCTTGGCCTGATCTCGCCATCCCATTCAATAAACCCCAACGGTGAATTTTCCACAAGAAAGAAAAGACGATCATGGGCAGTTTGTAATTCTTTCTCTGCTCTTTTACGTTCGGTAATATCCCTGCTGATTCCTATTAACCCTGTGATCTTTCCTTCCTCGTCCTTTAATGGAACCTTAGTTGTAAGTAGCCAAAGGTTTTTTCCGGAGCGGGTGGTAAGGGGCTCATCACGGTTAATGACCGGTTTGTCCAATGCAATCACTTTACTGTCTTCATCAAAATTTACCTCTGCAATTTCCGGCCCGAACAAATCCAGTACGGTTTTTCCCTGTATTTCTTTTTCTGAAGAGGCACCTATAAGCTCAACGATGGCGCGGTTACCGATTATATAATGTGACTTTGTGTCTTTTACATAGATATAATCCGGTAAATTATCAATCACCGTACGAAGCAGGTTGCGTTCCCTGTATAATTCTTGTTCCGCCTTTTTCTTTTCGGTAATGTTTCTGATGAATACAGATAAACCACCCGGGGATGGATAAATATGGTTTTCCTGCCAGAGATCAAATGGCGGATAATAATCTATATTGTTTATAAACCGTTGCTCATTCATTGCTGTATGAAAGGCCTTGTATGTGAGAGACCCGACAGCATCGGGAAATTCATCCCAGACATTTTTACCTATAAGAGATTCAGGATCCCTGTGTATTAGTTCACCGGCTTGTTTATTTACATAAGTGTATCGCCAGTCTCTGTCAAGAGCTATAAAAGCATCAGATATTCTTTCGATCAGTGTCCGATATTTTTCTTCGTTCTGTATCAGATTTTCTAAAGCATCCTTTTTTTCCTTTTCAGCTCTTTGCTGTTTTATTGCTGCCTCAATGGAGGCGGGCAATCTTCCCAGCCGGTCTTTTAAAATATAATCATCGGCGCCTGATTTAATAATATTAGCAGCAAACTCTTCCGACACTGTACCTGTTACCATGATAAACGGAATATGACCGGATCGTTGCCGGGTTATTTCCAGGGCTTCTTTTGCATTGAATTGCGGTAAAGAATTGTCGGCGAGAATGACATCAGGCTGAAATTGCTCTAATGCCAGCAGGAAATTTTCTTTGTTCATCGCCAGGCAGGATTCAAAATTCAATTTCTCCTTCTTCAGCAAACGCTGCACGATCTCTGCATCAGTAGAGCTGTCTTCGAGCATTAATATTTTCAGCGGTTCGTTCATATAAAATCTATCAGGTTGGTGGTTGATTCAATAACAGCCAGTAAAATCCAAGATTTCTTATCGCTTCTGCAAATCCTTCAAAATTCACCGGCTTTACGATATAACTGTTGGCGCCAAGCTTATAACATTTCTGAATATCAGGATCTTCTTTCGAAGAGGTCAATATGACCACAGGAGTTTTTTTTGTACGCTCATCCGATTTTATTTTTTCTAATACTTCTATACCGTTTACTTTCGGCGGATAGGAGATATCTCTGATACCGGCAAATTTGCCGTTGGCAAAAATGAAATCCAGGGCTTCTTCACCATTCTTTACATGAACAAGGTTATTGGCCATATTGTGTTTTTTCAATTCACGGATGGTTAGTTCTGCATCGCTGATATTGTCTTCCATGAGCAACACATCCACTGAATTGGGGTTCATACCGTTATAATTTATACAGTGTTTAAATTTCCTTCCGCCACCTCGTTTATGTCGGAAGGCAGTGAAAAATAAAAGCTGGCCCCTTTACCCACTTCTCCTGTTGCCCACACCTTGCCCCCATGTTTGGAAACAATTTTTTCTATCAATGCCAACCCCACCCCGGTTCCTTCGAACTCTTCCGGACTATGCAGCCGTTGAAATACCTTGAATAATTTATCCTTGTATTTTTCGTCAAAGCCTACTCCGTTATCCTTTATGAAAAAAGCAGTTTGTCCTTCCTGTTTGTAAGCGCCGATCTCAATATGAGGATGCTCTTTTTTGCCCGAATATTTTATAGCATTGGAAATAAGATTTACCCATACCTGGCGAATGGTGTTGATGTCTCCATTGATACAGGGTAAGGGATGAATTTGCCAGTCAATATGAAGCTCATTATTTTTTGGAATAAGTTCCTTAATTACCTCGTTTATCATTATCCCTGTATCAATACTTGTCTTTACAATATCCTGCCGGCCCATTCGTGAAAAATTAAGAAGGTCGTCAACAAGATGCCCCATTTTTAAAGTATTACTTTTGATAACCGATGTGATCCGTTTGGCTTCGTCATCCAGCTTGCTGCTGTAATCCTCTTCCAGGATCGCCGTAAACCCAATGATACCTCTCAGGGGGGCTCTAAGGTCATGTGAAACCGAATACGTGAATGCTTCTACTTCTGCGTTGGTTCTTTTTAATTCATTTTCCAGGTTTTTGCGTAAAGTAATATCACGAACAGAGGCAGATACCAGCATGCCTTCTTCGGTTTGTATGGGTGACAAACTGATCTCGACGGGAAACCTGGTGCCGTTTTTTTTGACTGCATTCAATTCAATCCCTTCACCCATGGTCCTCACACGGGCCGCTTTTATAAAATCACCGCGATGATGCTCATGCTTGCTTCGCAATTCTTCCGGTATTAAAATTTCAACAGGCTTCCCGATCATTTCCTCACGGGAATAGCCAAAAAGATTTTCAGTCTGGTGGTTGGTCATCTCGATGATCCCTTTTTCATTCACGATCACAGTTGCATCAGGCGCGGCATCAAGAAGGGCTTTGAATTTTTGTTCCGATTTTTTTCGTTGTGTGGTATCACGGATCGAAGCAGAAATTAAGAGACCTTCTTCTGTCTGGAGAGGGGAAAGACTGATCTCAACCGGGAATTTAATTCCGTCTTTTTTTATTGCTTCCAGTTCAAGACCCGCACCCATTGACCTGGTGCGGGGCTCTTTTATATAATTCTTTCTATGCTGTTCATGAGAAAACCTTATCGATTGGGGGATGAATATTTCTACGGGCTGTCCTATCAACTCCTCTCTTACATAACCGAATAAACTTTCTGTTTGCTTATTTACCATCACCACCAGGCCATTGCTATCTACTATCACCGTAGCATCAGGAGCGGCGTCGAGCAATGCTTTAAAAATACCTTGCTCTTTGAGAGATTGGATAGGTTTAATTTTCATTGTAAGGTCTATTCCAATAAATCAGTTCAGGTAACGTAAGGTAATGGTCAAAACAAATTACAGGCTGCAATGAAATTCAGATCATAGGGTAGGCTGTTGTGCAGGGGGCTAAAAAGATATATTAAAATTAACCTGAATGAAGTTAAATCCTATTTTAGACATGACAGTCAAAAATCACTGTAATTAAAAAGAAATTGATTCGCATCAGTATAATTTATTGGTTTTAAATTCTTTACCTGTGAATGAACAAGGCATGTATCGATAGAATGGGTATTTCTATCGACGAACATTCATTATTTATCGTCATGTCCGTTCGTAGCAATTGCTGTCAGAGCAAGACAGGCAGCCTTTTAAAAAATAAGTTCTTCGTTAACGGCGTTATTGTTTTACAAACCCGGCTGTGAGTTTTAATTCATTTTCATCGGTGAATGTAACCCGGTAAAGACCTGCTGGTTGGCTAAATGAATCGATCTCAATAATATTATTACCCGCTCCCAGGTTTGTTTTTTGTTTGTAAACAATTCTTCCCGCCGCATCTGTTATGATGATAGTACCGGCAATTTCTCTTGTGAGTTGTATGGCTATTACCGGTTTATTTTTAACAGGGTTCATCAAAATTGAAATGTTATTGGAGCCGGAAACTGATGAAGAGAGCTTTATGATTTTTGAATACGAAAATCTTCCGTCAATATCCACCTGTTTAATGCGGTAAAAATTTACAATTGTGTTTACATTGTAATGGACAAAATTATATTCATGAACAGAACCGGGATTTCCTGCAGCATTTAGCCGGCCGATCTCAGAAAAATTATTTCCATTGGCAGAGACTTCAATCACAAAATAACTATTGTTTTTTTCTGATGCAGTTGACCAATAGATGTAGTTGTTGCGGTTTTCATTTTTACCTGTAAGAGTTAACCAGCTAACCGGAAGCGCTTCAAATGAACTGATGGCAAACAAAGAAAAACTGTTGAAGCCCGAACGCGTTACAGTATATGGATTGCTGCCGGAAGCTGAAATGTCAGAGGGGCCATAATTCCAGCTTCCTGAATTATAATCCGCCAGCCTGGAAAAATTGCGGCTGAAGCCGGACATTTCCAACGCAGCAGGCCATTGTAAACTAACAGATGCATCAGAACCGCCTGCTGTGGACTCACTCATAATCCAGGTTGCATTGACTGCTTTACCTGTTACGATATTCCCGGTTGTTCCCTGGGAATAAACCTTGTCCATAAGCCTTACACTGAAATTGTCAGGAGTGGATGTAAGATTCAGTCCAATGCTTGCAGGAAGATAATATGACGAAATTCCGACAGGAAAAGATTTTGTTGTATTGCTATTCACTTGCTGAATAAGAGAACCTGTTCCTTCTGCAATAATATAGTTAGACGATGATGCACCGGTAATCGAAGACGAAGTGCTCATGGTAAGATTGTTATTACCGAGAGAAATTTTTCCTGATGTTAATGTAAGAGTATTATTTACTATTACATCAGTGGCTATTGTCGTAAGCCCCGAAACTTTATTGACGATGAGATTATTAAAGGCAGAAGTTGCAGTTCCGTTTATTACCTCTGCACTGCTACCGTTGAGGTATAATGTGCCTATGCCGGACATGGATGCCTGGTTGTTAGTAAAATTTTGTTTCAAATGCAACCAGCCATTGTTGGTAAATGCTGCTGCGGAAGTATTGGTAAAATTTCCGTTACTATACAAAGTATCGGTAATGCTGCTTATATACAGGGTTCCTGCATTCTGAAAATTGGCTTGGGCATCCGCTGATTTCCAGGATAATATAAGAAAGGTTAATACAGCAATTATTGATAAGGTTTTTTTCATAGTTGAGTTATAAACTTCATTGATAGATTAAATAATTTTTCCATTCTGTCTTACAGTAAGCCATTGGCAACAGCTCCCTGGCATTGCAATTTCATCAGTCGCTTATTTTATTTATCGTAACAATGATTGAAGGACATGAAGGACGTACGGGATTAGTTAATGTACCAATTGCTGTTAACCCGGCAGAGATATTCGTTGAAGCCTGCAGAAATTCAAAGTAGTCGTTTGCTACTGCATTTACAATAAATGTTACTGTGAGGCAACGATAATCATTTGAGTTTTGCAAAGAAGAACGGGTATTTGATCTGGGTACATCTGCACCATTTTGCCTGAGCCAGATATCAACATCTGCCGATCCACCTTTTAACACAGATGAAAATGAGATAAAATAAACCCCGGGCACCTGCACAATTATACGCGAAGGATTGACCGATGTACTGTGTGATATCAAATTAAGCACTTCATTGGTTTCATAGGTTATTAACCCTGCAGTTGTGGTGGAAGAAACATATTGGTTAGTACTGCTTGAAACTGAACCATAGGGCGAGCTACCTGTTGTTCCTGTAAGGGAGGTAATTAACCAGTTTGTTCCATTACTCACCATATATATTATTTGATTCGGCTGATTCAATTGCCATAAAACCTGGCCATCTATGGTTTGCGACGCTGTAGTTGTAATGGTTAATACTGGTGTTGGAAGAGTAGCGCTTAGGTTTTTTACAGAGTACGATCGGCCTGTGCAGGCTGTTGCATCAGGCAAAGTAAGGGTTGCTGCGGATGTGCCCGTAAATGCCAGCGTATTATCTGTCGATGCTGCTGTGGCTGATGATGTAAATGAGCGATAGTTTAACGAGAACGATCCTCTTACATCAAGCGTTGAATTTGGAGAGGTGGTTCCTATTCCAACCTGGGCATTTGTACAGAATACTGAAAAGGAAAAAACAATAGCAAAGAAGGTTTTCATAATGTGGTTTTAGGATAATGGGTGGAAGCGTTTTGTTTTTGGAATAATGCACAAGATAACAGGACTTACAGTCAGGTTATATAGAATAATGAACAGTTTTCATGTAACAGAATAGCTACATCATTTTATAAAACAATTAGAGTGCAGTAATCATTTACACTTATTCGGCCGGTATATCGTTCAGCTTTTTCTTACTTTTAGTTATTAAATCACAGATCATGACAGCTTTTAACCGCCGCTCCTTTTTAAATAAAGTCGGCACCATTTCCGCAACAGCTTTTTTTACTTCTCTTACAAAACCTGCATGGAGCCGTAATCTGCAACAGGCATTACATGATGCTGAAGGGATTACTCCTTCTGATCTTGCCAGTGAAGAAGATTTCTGGTATTATATTCAGCAGTCGTTTACTGTGTCTCCGGGATTGATCAATCTTAACAATGGCGGGGTTTCCCCGGCTCCCAAATCGGTACAGGAAGCCGTAAAGCGTTATTATGATTATTGCAATGAAGCACCCAGTTATTTCATGTGGCGCATTCTTGACCAGGGTCGCGAACCACTCAGAAGAAATATGGCAAAAATGGCCGGCTGTGATGCGGAAGAAATTGCTATCAATCGCAATTCATCGGAAGGATTAGAGACAGTGATCTTTGGTCTGCAATTAAAAGCCGGGGATGAAGTTGTCGCAGCAAAACAGGATTATCCTAACATGGTAAATGCATACAATCAACGGCAAAAACGGGATGGGATAAAAATGGTCTGGATCAATTTGGAATTGCCAAGTGAAGATGAAAATTATATGGTGAAACAATATGTGAATGCCTTTACTCCCAAAACAAAAATCGTTCACATCACACATATCATTAACTGGAACGGGCAGATTCTTCCTGTGAAAAAAATTGCACAGGAAGCTCATAAACGGGGCATTGAAGTGATTGTAGATGGCGCTCACAGCTTTGCACATTTTGATTTTAAAGTCCCCGACCTCGATTGCGATTATTTTGCCAGCAGTTTACACAAATGGCTGTACGCACCGATCGGCAGCGGAATGCTGTACGTAAAAAAAGAAAAGATCAAAAATATTTATCCCTTATTCGCTACCAGTGATGATCCATTGAAAGATGACATCCGCAAATTTGAGAATTTGGGAACAAGACCTTTCTTTATTGAGCAAGCCATTGGTAAGGCGCTGGAGTTTCATGAAATGATCGGCAGTGAAAGAAAAGAAAAACGTTTGCATTACCTGAAAAATTACTGGATGGAAAAAGTCAAAGACGTGCCGAAGGTAAAACTCAATACTTCGATGCATCCGAAATGGGGTTGTGCTATTGGCAGCGTAGCCATTGACGGAAGAAAACCCGCTGAATTGGATTCCTTCCTGTTTGATAAATATAAGATTCACACAGTAGGTATTGAATGGGAAAATATTCATGGTGTTCGGATTACACCGAATGTGTACACAACAATTGATAATCTTGATGTATTGGTGGAAGGAATTACAAAGTTTGCGAAGAGTTAAAAACCAATAAATTGTAATTTTAAAATAAAAATGGCTTACGATATTTCTGATATTAGAAAACTGAGCGTTGAAGAAAGACTAAAAATCATTGATCAAATCTGGGAGAGCTGTATTGAAGATGATGTAAGCCTCACCAATGAAGAAGACATTCTTTCGATTGTCGAAGAAAGAATAACAAAATATGAGAGGGGCGAAATGAAAACTATGAGTTGGGATGAATTTATGGCAAGGGTGAAAAGTCATGGTAGATGATGTATGTACTTGAAATAACTGAAGCTGCTGCGGAGGATGCTGAAATGATAAGAAAATGGTATGAAGAACAACAAAAAGATCTCGGGAATAAATTCATAGATGCTTTGCAGACGGCCGGTCAAAAGCTTCTTGCCAATCCTCAAGCTTTTTCAATTTGGAAAAAAACATTCGCAGGATAATACTTTCTCCATTTGCTTATAAAGTGTATTACAGAATAGATGGAGAGAAAGTCATAATATTTCTTATTGCTCATGAACGGAGATCGAATCAGTTCCTGAAGCGAAGAATTAAGAACCAGGAATTCAATCCTTAAACCATAAACCTCCTTGTCTTTACCACATCTTCAACGCAAAATAAATTTACTCCAGGCCACTTCTATTAACATGATCGACATGGTGGGCATTGGGCCATTTATAACAATCCCCATCATCATAGGTTTTTTTAATGGCCCCCTTTTTTTCTGGGCCTGGATACTGGGAGCTGTCATTGCTTTACTGGACGGAATGATCTGGAGTGAGCTTGGAGCAAAATACCCATTGGCAGGGGGGACTTACAATTTTCATCGCGTTGCTTTTGGTGAAAAGGGCGGTAAGCTGATGAGCTTTTTATTTGTATGGCAGACATGCATACAAGCTCCCTTAGTTGTCGCATCAGGCTCTATTGGATTTGCACAATATCTTCATTACCTGGTTCCCGATCAATACTATCAAAAAGAACTGATATCGGTTTCTGTCATCCTGTTAGTGACCTTTTTATTGTATCGTCGTATTGAAATCATTGGAAAAATTTCTGTATTTCTGGGCGCCATGGTGATCCTGACAATCCTCTGGATCATTTTTGCAGGGTTTACTCACAAACAGGTCAATTACACTTTTTTGCCTGAGGGCATGGATGATTTTTTCAAGGCGGCTTTCTGGATCGCGATGGGACAGGCCAGCGTAAAAGCCGTTTATAGTTATTTGGGATATTATAATGTTTGTCATCTTGGCGGAGAAATTGTCAAACCGGAAAAAAATATTCCCCGAAGTATTTTCATTTCTATAATCGGAATTGCAATACTCTATTTATGCATGAATCTCAGTATCGTGTACGTAATCCCCTGGCAGGATGCAAAAAAATCGGATTTCATTGTGAGTATTTTTATAGAAAAGATATATGGTGCACAGGCAGCAAAGATCGCTACAGCCATGGTGTTACTGGCTGCATTTTCATCTTTGTTCGCCTTGCTATTGGGATATTCAAGAGTACCTTATGCAGCTGCGGCTGATGGAAATTTTTTCCGTGTATTTTCCAGGCTTCACCCGACAAAAAATTTTCCTCATATTTCCTTACTCTTCATTGCCGCATTGGCTGTTCTGTTTGCATTCAGTCTTTCACTTAAACAGACCATCAGCGCCATACTTGCCATGCGTATCCTGGTGCAATTTGTTGCCCAGGGAATTGGAGTGACATTGCTTCGAAAAAAATCTGGCACTGCAGGTCTTCCTTTTAGAATGTGGTTGTTTCCCTTGCCGGTGATCTTATCTATAAGTTCCTGGATATTTCTTTTTGTGTCAACAGGCTGGTTTGCCCTCTGGGGAAGTTTGATAGCCATGGTTGGGGTAATTGTTTTTTTTATTTCACAACGTCTTAAAAAAGAAAATAACCAGGCCACAAAGAGCTAAGAAGATTTTGTGCAGACTGGTGCATTTATGTTTAACTAATTCAAAAAACTGAATAGATTACCAAACCTACAAGTGGCGTTGGTTTCTATATCTTCTCCACATATCCACATACTTTGTTAAGTTTCCGATTCGTTATTAGGTTTTCTATTATTTTTGTTGTGTTAATCAAACCCCCATGAATGAGCCATCCTAAAGGAAAACTGATAGCAGTTGGAGGAGCAGAGGATAAAGGAACCGACCTGGAAAAAGGACAGATCTCACGCAACAATCTCAATTTTTTTGAGCTGGGTATCCTTCGCCGTATTGTGGAAGAAGCCGGAGGTCCTGCTGTCCGGATCGAAATAATTACTACAGCTTCTGTTATCCCACATGAAGTAGGTGAAAATTATTTGAATGCGTTTGGAAAGATTTCCTGTACAAATGTCGATATAATGCCGATCCGCAACAGGCAGGACGCGATGAAGGATGAATATCTCGAGCGCATACGGCATTGCGATGCGGTAATGTTCAGTGGCGGCAACCAGTTGCGACTGAGCGCCACTTTTGGGGGCACTGATTTTTTAGATATTCTTTTAAACCGGTACCAGAATGAAAATTTTGTTGTCGCAGGTACAAGTGCCGGGGCCATGGCCATGAGTAATACAATGATCTATGAGGGAAATGCTACGCAGGCCCATCTGAAGGGACAGGTAAAAATTACGACTGGTCTTGGTTTTATTGATGACGTAATTGTGGATTCGCATTTTGAAAAACGTGGACGTTTTGGAAGACTGGCACAGGCTGTGGCTACCAACCCTCAATGTATTGGTATTGGTTTGGGTGAAGACACCGGTATGCTGATACTGGAAGGGAATAAAATGGAAGCGATAGGCAGTGGTCTTGTAATTATAATTGACGGCCATGATATAGGTCATAGCAATATTGCAGATATTCCCGATGGAAACCCGATCAGTATTGAAAACCTGAAAGTACATTTTTGCGAAAAAGGAAATGGCTATTTACTGAAGGAAAGACAATTTTTAATGGAAGCAAGTGAAGGTGCTGTGATCCGGAAACAGGTGAATGTGGAGTGAAATTAACAATTTAATGGTTTAGTGATTTAAGCATTCAATAGGGATGCTTTTTGTTTTTATATTGCGTAATAATTTTTTTTATGCGATTGATCATTTTGTCGTTGGTTATTTTTCTTACAGCCTATATGCCGCAAAAGAAAACAAGGATAGTATTTTTCGGAGATTCAATAACACAACAGGGAGCGGCTCCCGGCGGGTTTATTACCAAAATTGACAGCCTGTGTAAATTGGAAAATAAAACAGGCCAGTTTGAATTTATCGGCTCCGGTGTAAGCGGCAATAAAGTGTACGACCTGTATTTAAGAATGGAGGATGATGTGCTGGCAAAAAACCCTGATGTAGTAGTTATCTATATCGGCGTCAATGATGTCTGGCATAAGCTGTCGTCAGGTACAGGAACCGATGCAGATAAGTTTGAACGATTTTATAATGCTATTTTGAACAAATTTAAAGAAAAGAATATAAAGGTCATTCTTTGTACGCCGGCGGTAATCGGAGAGAAGACTGATTTCACCAATCAACAGGATGGCGATATGAACAGGTACAGTAATATCGTCCGCAACATTGCACAGAAAAACAATTTACCCCTGGTTGATCTGCACAAAGAGTTTCTTGAATATGGAAAACAAAACAATCCCGAAAATAAAGAATCAGGCATTCTCACAAAAGATAGGGTTCACTTAAACGAAAGGGGTAATCAATTAGTGGCGAATGAGATGTGGAAAGCAATCAAAGGTATGTGAAATGAGATGGAAGGGCAGAATACAAAAATAATGTGCCCGTCTCCGTGGCTTCCGTGTTTCCGTGGCAATAATATCAAAGAACAACTCTCTTAATATCTAATTTTATTCGTCCGAAATTCAGAACCAACCCGACTTTACATCCCGAACACTTCAGATAATTGATAGTTTGAGCATAGTCTTCATCAGCTATCCATCTTTTGCTTTGATCTCCAGAATAATTTTATCGAATATTACAAAATCTGCATAAAAACGATGAGGAAGAATTATGTCTTTGTAAAGAATAGGATATTCCTTTTCCCGCTCATAAAGAATTGCTTTCTTTTTTAATTCATATTCATAAGCATCTTTATAAACAACTTCGAGAAAACCAAAACCCAGAGTTTTATGAATTTCAATCCCGATACCAATAATAATATCTGTTTCCTGTTGCAGGGGGAAATGCTGAATTCGGATAGGTGTAGACATAATGGTTTGTTTTGGTTGCCACGGAGGCACGGAGATCACGGATAAGGCATATTATTTTTCCGTGCATTCCGTGCCTCCGTGGCAATATTTTATACAACCTTAACCAAATAATAATTCTTCCTTCCTTTTTGCACCAGTATATATTTATCGTGTAGCAGCAAAGAATTATCAATAGGCATTTGCGGATTCTCAATTTTTTTTCGATTGATACTTACTCCACCACCTTGTATCGTTTTCCTGGCTTCTCCTTTACTTGGAAAAATATTTGTTTCCGCAAGAAAACTTACCACATCAATATTTGCATTCAATTTTGCCCGATCATAATCAGATTTTACAACACCTTCCATTTCTTCGAGATCATTGATGCTTAATGATTCAACAGGAGCATTTTGATTCGAAAAAAGTTTTTGTGTTGTTTCAATCGCTTTTTCTAATTCTTCTTTACCATGAACAAAAGAAGTTATTTCTCCGGCAAGACGTTTCTGCAAAATCCGTTGGGCCGGGTCATCCTGGTGTTTATTTGTAATCTTTTCAATTTCTTCCAGTGTCAGAAACGTAAATATCCTGATCCATTTTTCTGCATCCTCATCGCTTGCATTTAGCCAGAATTGATAAAATTGATACGGCGTTGTTTTTTTCGGATCGAGCCAGACATTTCCTTTTTCTGTTTTTCCAAATTTCCCTCCATCGGTTTTAGTTATCAGTGGACAAGTGAATGCAAATGCCTCACCGCCGGCTTTACGGCGAATCAATTCTGTGCCGGTAACAATATTTCCCCACTGATCGCTGCCTCCCATTTGCAGTTTGCAATTCTTATTAGTATACAGCCAGTAATAATCATAACCCTGTACTAACTGATATGTAAATTCTGTAAAGCTCATCCCATCACCATCAATCCTTTTTTTCACACTTTCCTTAGCCATCATGTAGTTTACCGTGATATGTTTACCCACATCACGGATAAAATCGAGAAAACTCATATTCCTGAACCAATCGTAATTATTTACGATCTCTGCAGACCTGTCACCGCAGTCAAAATCGAGGAATTTCTCCAGCTGTTCTTTTACTCCTTCCTGGTTGTGCTGCAAAATCTCTTCGCTAAGCAGGTTTCTTTCTTCGCTTTTTCCACTGGGATCTCCAACCATGCCGGTAGCCCCTCCAACGAGAGCAATCGGTTTATGTCCAGCTTTTTGTAAATGGACTAACAACAAGATCGGCACCAGGCTCCCGATATGCAAACTATCAGCCGTAGGGTCAAAACCAATGTATGCAGAAGTAATTTCTTTATTCAACTGTTCTTCCGTTCCCGGCATTATATCCTGTATCATGCCTCTCCATCGTAATTCTTCGATCAGGCTCATTTAGTAATTGGGTTTGGGCAAAAGTAAGGCAGAATATAAAGCCTTTAAATCAGATGCAATATTTTTATAAAGCATTCGTTTACAAAGCGTATTTAAATAACCGTAAAACCTATGTTTTTCGGGGGTTAAATACTATTTTTGACGACGTACCTAAACCCTCTGAAAATCAGTTTTAATCCATTGCTTATCCGAAAATTGACAGAATGAAAATATGTAGAATATACCTGTCCCTATTAATGACTATCCTTACTCTTTCTTCCTTTGCTCAATGGCGCAAATATTCCAATGAATTTTTAAATATCGGGGTAGGAGCAAGAGGTCTTGCAATGGGAAGCGCCCAGGTAGCATCAGTTAATGATGGAACAGCAGGATACTGGAACCCGGCAGGCCTTGTTGGGGTAAAAGATTATCCAAGCATCAACCTGATGCATGCGGAATATTTCGGACAAATCGGAAAATATGATTATGCCAGTGTGGCCTTTCCTTTAGCCAATAATAAGCGAACCCTGGGTATAACAGCACTTCGTTTTGCGGTAGATGAAATCCCCAATACACTTTTTTTAGTAGAGCCTGATGGATCGATCAATTACAATAATATCACAGAATTTAATTCTGCCGATTATGCGTTTATTTTTTCGTTGGCTCAGAAGCTAAAGGAAAGCCCAAACAAAAATGTTCATTTTGGCATGAATGCAAAAGTAATTCATAGAAATGTGGGTCATTTTGCAAAAGCCTGGGGTTTTGGTCTTGATGCAGCGCTGCAGATATATCAGAACAAATGGAAATTCGGAATTGCAGGGCGTGATCTTACAACAACCTTTAATACCTGGTCATTTAGTTTTACAGAACGAGAAAAGGAAGTTCTGTATCTCACCAACAATGACATTCCTGTAAAATCCACCGAAACGACGGCACCAAGATTAGTGATCGGCGCTGCAAGAGATTTCAAGCTTAATAAAAAATTAAGTCTTCTTGTTGAAACCAATTTTGATGTAACGTTTGACGGCAGGCGAAACACTATAATAAGTTCGGACCCCGTAAGCGTTGATCCTAAATTAGGGGTTGAATTAAATATTCACGATGTATTTTACCTGCGTGGAGGTATCAATAATTTTCAAAGAGCACTGGCCGATAAGGATACATTGAATCAGAAAAAAGTTTGGATATATCAGCCCAGTGCAGGCGCCGGTTTTCATGTGCAAAGTGTAACTATTGACTATGCATTTACTAACCTGGCTAACCAATCCAGTCCCCTGTTTACCCACGTATTTTCATTAAGGCTGGATTTGAATGATAAGAACAAAAAGAAAAAATAAATCTGTACCTTAATAAACCCTGGTCCATGAAGAGAATTTTACTTTTTTTATTTATAGGCGCTGGCTTTATAACAAAAGCACAAGTTTATAATAATGAATGGATAGATTATAATAAGACGTATTACAAATTTAAAGTTGGGTCAACAGGCCTTTATCGCATTTTCCATTCAACTTTGGATTCATTGGGGCTGGGCAACACTCCCGCTGAAAATTTTCAATTATGGAAAAACGGACAGGAAGTTACTTTATATACATCTGTCGCTTCAGGGCCTTTAACAAGCAGTGACTATATCGAGTTCTGGGGTGAGATGAACGATGGCAAAGCCGATAATCCCTTATATGCCAGTCCCGTTTATCAATTGAATGATCACTGGAGTTTGCAAACGGATACTGCTTTTTATTTTTTGACTGTAAATGCTACAAGTGCTAATAAACGATATGTAAATACGGTCAATGACATTGCCGGCAATGTGCTTTCACCTGAACCCTACTTCATGCACACCGTGGGGAAGTATTTTAAAGACAAAATCAATCTGGGAACCGGAGTACAGGTATCGGAATCCTATGTTTATTCTTCTGCCTATGATAAAGGAGAAGGGTGGACTTCAAGCGATATTGACTCAGGAGTTTCTCTCCCAACTGCTATCTATTCAAACCTGCATGTTTATACTTCAGGACCTGCTCCTACATTCAGTATCAATGCAGCAGGAAACGCTGTCCATACAAGGTCTTTCAGGGTAAAGATCAACGGTACTTCCATTTTGCAGCAGCAAATGGATTATTTTAATTTTGTAACCGCTCAAACATCTTTTCCATTATCATTACTTACCTCTGTAACAGATACTTCCGGAACTGCTAGTATTGATAGCATCATAAATCAATCTTCAGCAAGACCTGACAGAATGGTAATTGCCCGGTATGAACTAAAATATCCACGACAATTTAATTTTGATAATTTAAAAAGTTTTTCTTTTGAATTACCTGCCAATATAAATGGCAACTATCTTGAGATATCCAATTTTAATTATGGATCAGTTGCCCCTGTATTATATGATATCACTAACGGTAAATCCTATATAGCGGATATTTCAAACCCTTTGCTGATAAAAATCGCATTACAACCATCTGCTGTGGACAGGAAATTAATTTTGGTAAGTGAAGATGTTTCTAATATCAATACCATAACCTCTTTTCAAACACGCAATTTTATCAATTATGGTCTGGCTGGCAACCAGGGTAATTATCTTATTATTTCAAACCCCTTATTGTATAATGGGGCTAATGGAAGCAACCCTATTGATGATTACAAAACTTACCGAACTTCATCTGCGGGGGGCAGTTATAATGCAAAAGTTTACGACATTAATCAGCTTGTTGACCAGTTTGCATTCGGCATAAAAAAACATCCTGCTTCAATTAAAAATTTTATTCAATACGCTTTAAATAATTACTCATCCCCTCCGAAATTTGTTTTTCTGTTGGGCAAAGGAGTAACTTATCCGCAGTACAGAAGTTATGAGAATAATCCCGATCCTGCCATTAAAAGCGATCTTGAAAAACTTAATCTTGTCCCAACGTTTGGTTACCCTGCTTCTGATAATTTGCTAAGTTGTTTTAACGGCAATGAAATTCCTGTTGTTCCTGTTGGCCGGCTTTCAGCTATTAGCGCTGATGAGGTGGCCACTTATCTGAAAAAGGTGAAAGATTATGAATTTGCGCAGGCGTTTGCTTCCTGTTATATAGCAGATAAAGCATGGATGAAAACAGTAGTGCATGTTGTAGGTGCCGATAATTTATTGCAGGTCTATTTAGATACTCTTATGAATCGCTATAGCAGGATCATCAGCGATACATTATTTGGAGGTAACGTAAGTAAATTCACTAAAACCAGTTCTGATGCCGTAGAACAATTGAATAGCACAAGGATGAATGATTTATTTGAAAATGGCATCAGTGTCATACTTTATTTTGGCCATTCGTCCGCTACTACTCTTGAATTTAATCTTGATGACCCGATGAGTTATAATAACCCCGGGAAATATCCCTATTTTATTGCATTGGGTTGTAATGCAGGTAATCTGTTCAATTTTAACCAAAACAGGTTCCTGACAAAAGAAACCATTTCGGAAAAATTTGTTCTGGCTCCTGATCGCGGATCAATTGCGTTTTTAGCTACAACCTATTTAGGCATAGTACAATACCTGGATATATTCAATACACAATATTATAGAGCCTTAAGTGTTACAAAATATGGGAAAACTCTCGGTGAAATAATGGAGGAAGCTATTCGCCGCAATTTTGATGTAGCACCCCAGTTTGATTTTTTGTCGCGTTCGCTTTGCGAGCAAATTGCTTTAGATGGTGATCCGGCTCTTACAATTAATACACATGCAAAACCTGATTATGTAATAGAGCAACCACAGGTAAGAATTTCACCGGCATTTATTTCAGTGGCGGATACCAGTTTCAGGGTTGACGCTAAAATG
>Ga0184636_1000094_pt1 | contig 20580 bp, 18 predicted proteins | sample PLM3_60_b2_FD_133164 | JGI IMG/M metagenome (GOLD analysis project Ga0184636, IMG submission 133164) | Groundwater sediment microbial communities from an aquifer in East River, Colorado, USA - PLM4_90_b2 | ecosystem: Environmental > Terrestrial > Soil > Riparian zone | place: USA: East River... | reverse complement strand
TGATAGCGCCGCCGTAGCGTCCGCCGGTATTCTTGATATCGGCAATGTCGCTCTTAATGAGCTCCTTATAGTCGTCAAACATGGGCATTTGCCAGGCTTGTTCGCCGATTTCTTTGCCGGCGGAGAGAACTTTATCTACAAGCGCCTGGTTGTTGGTAAAAGCGCCGGTGGTAATCATACCTAAGGCAATCTGGCAGGCACCGGTCAGGGTGGCAACATCGATGATAGCTTTGGCGCCGCTTTTCACGGCGTAACTTAGAGCGTCCGCCAGAACGAGGCGGCCCTCGGCATCGGTATTAAGAATTTCCATGGTTTTGCCGTTCATGGCTTTGATAATGTCGCCCGGTTTGAGTGAAGTCCCGCTGGGGAGATTTTCGGTGGCGGGGACGAACGCCGTCACATTTAGCGCCGGTTTCAACTGGGCGATAGCCATCATCGCGGACAGTACCGAAGCCCCGCCAGCCATATCGTCCTTCATTTCCGCCATATTTTCCGATGGTTTTATAGAGATACCGCCGGAATCAAAGGTAAGTCCCTTGCCCACCAGCGCTAAATCGAGCTCTTTAGAATCGCGCCCCTTATAGGCGAGGATAATAAATTTGGGCGGCTGCTGGCTGCCCTGCGAGACGCCGAGCAGACCTCCCATGCCCAGTTCTTTCATTTTGTCACGTTCCAAGACCTCAACCTTAAGGCCGTACTTTTTAGCCATCTGGCGGGCGGTTTCGGCCATCTGGGTGGGGGTCATAAAATTGCCCGGCTCGTTGACCATATTGCGGGCGTTATTAGCCGCTTCGGCGATTATCCTGCCCCTGACGATAGCTTTTTCCAGCAGCTGTTTTTCTTTACCGATTATCGCCAAATCTTTTATCTCGGTTAAGCCGTTTTCTTCTCTGGTGATATAGCGGCGGAAGGTATAAAGCCCTAATATCGCGCCTTCGGTCATAGCCTGAACGGCGGCGTCGGTTTTTATGCCATTGGCTACTTCGCCGATGACGATGCTGGCGATATTCGTCACGTTTTTACTCCGCAGATAGCGACAAACTTCGGCCACGGCAGCGCGCACTTTATTCAGGTTCAGCTCCTGTTTTTTACCCAGTCCCAGTACCGCAATGCGGCTGGCCGGCAGTTTACCCAGACTATGCAGGAGGGTAATTTCATTAAGCTTGCCTTTAATGTCTCCCTGTTTAAGAAGAGTCGTTATCGCTCCACCCAGCTTTTTATCAACAGCGGCGGTGGCGCCTTCGGAGGCTTTGGCTCCCTCATAATGCGTAACGATAATGGCTCCGGCTTTTATACCGGTAATTTCACCAATGACGGCTTTAATCTCCATGGAAAATCTCCTTTCAGTGGTTAGCTTCTCTAACGATTTTTTCTACCGCCGGCGCAATATCTTTTGATGTATCCACAGTAAAATGGCGCCGGTCGATTATATCAACCATCGGTTTCATTTTCTTATAAACCGACCAGTCGGCGCTGGAATTATCGCCGTTGCTTTTGCCAGCCACTCTCCCTTTCAATCGTTTTTGCACCACTTCGGCAGGGGCTTTAATCTGGACGATTATCAATCTTGCTTGATGACGCTCGGCGATACTATAAAGATGCTCGCGGTGTTTGCGGGTGAGGTTGGTGGCATCCAGAATAATCGGGATGCCCCTCCTGAGGAATTCCTCCATCAGGCAATGGATGGTTCGGAAGAGATAGGCGCTTTCCTCGGCGGAATAGGCGGGGTTGGTAAAAAGCTTTTTCCGCAGGACATCGCTTTCCAGAATAATAAATGGTAAACGCTGCGCCAGCTGCCGGCAGAAGAATGACTTGCCTGTTCCCGGCAGACCGCTGACGATAATAGCGGCGGGCCGGGCTTCGGCTTCGGGGAGTTTTTCAAAACTATCGGCCAGCCGATGGGCATCGGCAACTACCTGAAGGGTTTCCACAAATAATTATTATAAAGGGTTTTGGGCGGTTTGGCTAGACAGGCGGTGGGGAACCGGGTTATTCTTCGTAGAAGGCTACGCCAACCAGCCCCGGGCCTGTATGTACGCCCATGACCGGCGTGAACTCGGTAATGTATATCTCGCAGCAGGCGAATTCCGATAGAATTTTTTCTTTCAGGATGGTCGCCTCTTTTATGGCGTCGGCGTGCATGACGGCTACATGTAACTGATGTCCCTGATGCGTCGTCCTGGCTATCAGCCTTACGATGCGCTCAATCGCGCCTTTAACCGACCGGGGTAAACCTATCAACCGGGGATTGGCGTGGTTGAGCGTAAAAAGAGGTTTGATGCTAAGAATGGAATCAACTATCGCAGCGGCCTGCGGCACGCGGCCGCTCTTTGCCAGATAGTGCAGGTTTTCTATGACGGCGTATAGATTGACGCGATGCATGATGTTGTTGACGGTTTGTTTTATTTCGGCTAAGGGTTTTCCGGCAGCGGCGGCGCGGGCGGCGGCTAACGCGACCAATCCCTGACCCGCCGCGGCGGTAGTGCATTCCATTACCTCGATAGTCACGTTTTTCAATACATTTTTAGCGGTTTCCATCGCCGTGCGGGCGGAATTGAACATAGCGCTGAACTTCGAGGGCTCGGTTAGGCAGAGGACACAAGACGCTCTACGACTGGCGTTACGAAAGGCTTCTAAGTAGGGGGTCGGGGAGGAGGCGGAAGTGGTCGGCAATTTTTGGGCCTGGCGTAACATCCCGTAAAACTGGGTGGGAGTAATATCTATCCCATCGCGGTAGGTTTTATCATTAATTATCAGGGGCACCGGCACCACTTCAATACCGAATTCGTTAACCTGTTCCTGGGGGATGCAGGCAGTGGTATCGGTAACGATGGCTACCAGTTTCATACTATTTCGCTCGGCTTTTCCTTAATCGTCTTTCCAACAACGGGGGAACGAAAAATACTCCCCACATCGCAAATAAAAGCCCGAGGAAAGCGAGATTATTGACGTAGCCGGTGGAATGATAAACAATCAGCACTAAAGTTACCAGGCCGGATGCAGCCAATAGCGTAATTCTCAACCACCGCTGGCGGATACGAATGAAAACGGCGATGGTCAGCGCTAATCCCATGAAACTGACTCCTATCCAGGGAGCAAAATAATAAAGTTGTCGCACACTCTCTTCAGATAAATTACCGGTTGGGGCGATTGCCAGATACCAGCCGACGATTATGGGCATCGGCAGCAGCATTAATGAACTGAAAAGCCAATCTCGTTTTGTGGTTAAAATAATCATGCGGAAAATCCACCAGAGCGCCAGCGGGACGTAAGCAAATACCGCCAGGAATGACCAGCCTTTGGGCAGGTAAAGCAGCATCAATCCGCCAATAATTACCGGCACCAGAGTGTATCCCAGCCAGGTAAAAACCCAGGACGGCTTACCGTGAGACCAGCCGTAGAGGGTCGTGGTAATGACCAGCACTAACACCATTGACAGCCAGACGGGGTGTTGCCACCAGTTGAGCACGAACAGCAGACCGAAAAGGAAGTGGGGCATAGCAGCTAATAAGACCTGTTTCCAACTGCCCTGACTGTAAGCCTCATATATCTGACGGGCGATTGATTTGGTGCTGCCCATCTGATTAAGGCACACTTTCATGGCTTTTTCCTTAGTCATCCCGGAACCAGTAAGTTCCTGGATTTTGTCTTCGATGTGGGACTCAAGCTCGGTCATAATTGCAGTCTCGTCGGATTGCTCGAGCCTGGCATCGGACCTGATGTTTTCTAAATATTGAATTAAATTCAGCGTCATTCTCACAACCCTGTTAAATTCCTTTAGTCTCGGGTTCAAGGATTAGCTTGACTGCGGTAAAGAAGTCCAGCCAGCGGGTTCTTTCTTCGGCAAGTTTAGTTTGACCTTTGGCGGTAATCAAGTAATACCGTCTTTGGCGTCCGTTGGGCAATATTTCCCATTTTCCGGTGATTAATCCGGACTTTTCCAGACGGTGGAGGGCGGGATAAAGCGTTCCCTCTTTGAACTTGAAATACCCCTGGCTTCTCAACTCAAGCTCTTTGACAATCTGGTAACCGTACATCGGCTGCCGTTCCAGCAAGCAAAGTAGTAATGAATTAGAACTGCCTTTTAATAAATCATGTTTCGGTTCCATATCAATCACCTCAAGTAGAATTATTACTTAGATAATCTATGCATGTCAATACTAACAAAGAAGAGTTTAGTTTATAAGCGGCAGATAAGCAAGCCGCGATAAGTTACCGGGGCAGCCAGTTTTAATACTTCTCGGTGGTTTTTCTTATTTAGATTTGGCGGCGCCAGCCAAAGCGAATACGGCGGCAATCGCGCCGAAAACGATTTGTACCCAAGAACCAGAAATGAATGCACCCAGCAGGTACATGATACCCAGTGAACAGACTGCTAAACTTAAATATTTCATTGAGACCTCCTGATATTTTTAGTGTTTAAACTCATCCGGCTGCCCCGGCGGTTTATATACCTAGAAATGTATAATACATAGATACTCTAGGTATGATAGCAATAACGTAATCATTTGTCAATAGTTTAATGTCGTGTTTTTGACGGCATCCACTTGAGGCAGGGAGTATAAAATGTTATATTACGGAGTAGTCATAATCCTTAATGCGGGGGAGTGCCGGAACTGGCAGACGGGCTGGACTTAGGATCCAGTGCAGCAATGCGTGGGGGTTCGAGTCCCCCCTTCCCCACTTAGCTTCCGGGTATTTTAACTCTGTCCTTCTGGATAAGCCGCTTTCAATACCCGCAAAGCTCTCAGGGTGACCCACTTGCTGGGTTGCCCTTTCTTTTCTTGTATGTCCGATAACTCCTTGTAGGTTATATAAAGTCTCAGGGAGTTATGGTACCAATAATAGACTTTCTTTTCTTGTGTGTCCACCAACTCCTTGTAGGTACGTTCCAGCAGCCAGCGTCCTTGTTGGTTTTGCTTACTAATGACCAGATCTAACGCGTTGGCTAACTTAGGATTCTCGGCTTGCCCCAGCGCTGCCAGGACCTCCAGGTTCTGAAGCACATCGGCTTCGCTACGGAGGGGATAATAAAACTTGAACCAGGTCGAGCTGGGCCTGTTCCCCCTGCCAAAAGGGTAATCGGCGACCGCCGGGTCACAGCTCAGGAGAAAGTCCACACCCCGTTTGATGGCCTCCTGCATGTTTTTAGTCCGGTGCGCCGGTGGTACTTTGCTCAAGGCAATCATCGCCTTGATTGCTCCCCAGGCGCATGGCAGATCGGCATTACGGCCGGAACAGGCGAACGGAGGAGATTCGCGGCTCGAACCGTTAGCCGCTCCTTCTCCGGTAATAGCCTGCGCCAGCCATTCCATCGCTGTCTGCAGGCGTTGGTCGTTAAGCCAGCCTAAGTCTATTAGAGCCGCCCCCATGCTGCCCGTGAAGCAATAGCTGAAGCCTCGCGTGACTTTCAATGACAGACCACCCAGACGACCATAGCTGGCGATGTACCGGGAAAGTAGAAACTCGCAGCCGGCGCGAATGCGCGGGTCAACTCCGTCTGCCCCGAGCTGCGCCAGGAAAACGAGAGCCGGCATCGTCCCGGTGTACCTGGGTCGTTCTCCCCAATATCCCTCCGGATGCTGGGCTGCCAGAATCACCGGCACCGGTCCGCTTGCCATGATAGCCGCCTTAGCAGCTTTGACTTCCTTATCGTTCTCGTCCCGGCCGAGGATATCACGCAAGGTATAATAGCGGATGGCTGGCTGGGTCTTATCCGCTGCTAACAGCCAGGGTATCGAGTTTCTCTTAAGCTTTTCTCTCCAGCTAACCATCGCTACTTATCTGCTTCTAGTCTGGTTTCTATTCTACTATTCAGGACGATTACCTTTTTTTACTTCTTGCCAAAGTATTTCATGATATCAAACCCGTGCAGCGGGCGGGCGAAAGCGCCCATGGGAGTCAGGTGTAAATCACTGCTGCCATCCGGGCTTTCGCCGATACCGAAGAAGAAGCCGCCGTCATGCATAATCCAGGGGTTCAAGATAAACGTGCCTTGATTGCCATTACAGGCATCCTCCGTCCAACTCATCAGATAGGCATCGTCACGCAGTTTTACATAGAGACAGGGCGAACTCCACATCCAGCCGCCCGCATTGCGGTCGAGCATAATCGTCCACGAATACGAGTTAGGTGTGCTATAGACGTGTATAGACTGCATCATCCCGCCATAGGTCCAGGAGAATGCCTTGCCGACCAGGTCGGTGGTGAAGCCGTGTCTTTCAACCGCCGGCGGCGTCGGCCCTCCTTTAATCTCCAGGACGCCGAAAATCGCTTTATGCCCCACTTCCCAGGGCTTACGTCCATTGCCCATTTGAGCGTCCACGCAGGTTGCCAGCGCTTTAGAGAAATCCACCGCCTGCGTCAGATTGCGCAGGGGCTTGCTACCCGTACAGATATGGGAGAACATGATTATATCTTTGGACGCCTCGTAGCCTTCGTATTTTTCAGAGCGCCAGGTTTTTTCACCCTCTTCGCGCCATTTCAGATGATGGGAATCAACAATATCATACTCCCAGGCCGGGCCGTCGTCGTAACGGAGCGTGAATTGCTTCCCGACCATATAGTCGGATGGTTCCATCGTGTTCATGCTGGACATGATGGACTGCCCTTCAAATATCTTGCTGTTCGTCCTGATGACTTCGTCCACTTCGGCTTGAGTGTAGTCTTTGTGCATAAACCTCGGGCGGTAAGCCGGCCGTACGCCTTTGTTCTGGGGGTTAATGGTCTTGCTGTGCGCCTCGCCTAAAGGAATCTCCGTGCCATAATCCGCCAGCGGCTCAAGGTTGGTTGACTGCCCGGTGACCTCGCCTTGGCCGTAGTACATGACATAGTCGAGCGCGTCGTTCTTATCAAAGCCGAGCCGCATGCCGATATGCCTGACCGTAAAAAGGTCTAACACTTCCAGGGTGAAAGTGCCGGAATATTCCTGTTCCACGCGGGAGTAAATGTAAAGCCTGTCGTTGATTTTAATATAGTCGGAAGGCGCAGTAATGGTGATGCCGCCCAGGGGGTCACTCAACTCCACAAATGAAGACCAAACGACCGAGGGGAAGAAATAGAGCATCTCCACGCCATTATCATTCTTCCAGTAGGTTCCCTTGCCTTCAATGCGGTTGGTGAGGGCATGACGTTTTTCCGGCGCGGGAGTGCCGGTATCAACATAGCCGAACTTAAAATCGCGCCACACCTCACGTTTATCTTTCTCGAACCCGCCAAACCACAATTCAAAAGCAGTAACAAGGTTCGTCCTGGTATCATAAATAATGCTGTAGCCGCGGACTGTATCCGGTATCATATGTGTAAAGAGGATAATGTCGTCAAGTTCTTTGGCTGAATATGGCGCCGTAATTGCTTTGGCCCCGCCCTCTTTAAAAGTAAGGCTGTCTTTGGTGAATTTGTACTCAAGTGTCGGTCCCTGGTCAAGCACGATTTTTAAAGATTTTCCAGACAGCGCCGCAGAGAGCGGTGAAGCGCTCCCGGCTTTGGGCACCGGTTTGAGTTTTGCCGAAATTTGGGCAGCAGTCAGCGGCGTATACTTGTTGTAGAAAGTAGATTTAAAGAAATCCATCAGGCCGGCTCCTTTCAAAATGTTTAGTCAATCAGGGAACGGGGTATAATAAGAACTTACCTATTATATTCCAATTTAACAAAAAGTCCCAGCTTAATGGGCTGGGACTTCAATATATCTGGTGGAGGTGGGGGAGGATCGAATTCTACCTGAAACACGATATTTCGTTAACCGACTGATGGAGTTTGTTCCGGTTTATAGCTCTTCTTAGCCATTTATACCTGATCTGTTCCCCAAGTAATAGTTATCTAATAAAAAACGCACCACTCAACCACAAGCTAGATTCTACTCTAATATTTTCTTAGTTTCCTCATATTGTTCTTTGGTAATCTCCCCTTTAGCAAAGCGAAGTTTTAAGGCTTGAAGGGGATCCGCTGACGAAGGAAGTGGAATTTGTTGTTCTGTCCTCATTTGAGATGAAGAGGGACTATTCCTTCGCTGGAGATTTTCCTGAACGACCCGGTATATAATATCGGCTTGATTATTCGAGAGTTTGTCTATGACTAAATCTTCACTCATGAATCGTTTTTTGATGTTTATAGTAGCAAATACAATACCCTTATTAATTTTGAGATTGGCGATATCTTCATATCGATAATCTTCAATCTCTTTATGTAAGCCCAAGTTTGAAGGAGAGTATCTAATTATTCTCTGGTTAGTAATTATTATGCTGTCAGGCGTGATAAGTGATTTAAATCTTGATTGCTTAACGACTGCCATCACCTTTTCATCAGCTAATAGTAAGTTTTTTATCGCATTAGGAATTTTGGGTGTATTACTTTCAGCATTCATTATCTTTTCCTTATATTCGCTACATGATGGGCTCGGAAGTGATCAATTATTAAAAGGAGTTTTTCAACAAATAAATGTAAGTGACATAAATTGTAGAACTTAAGCAGAAAAAAGTCAAGAAGGGGTGAATGAACTTGAAACACAAATTATCATGGCCTCGCACTTTCCCGACCACGCATTCCTGGCATCCAGCAAGGTAACGCTGATGAAACAGAGCGAATTTATGGCCATGGGGATGCCGGATAACGTAATTACCGATAGTAATCTGGAAAAGGTCTATAATATTAAAGTAAAGGTAGTTAATGTAGATACCGGGGTGAACCGGCAACAGATAAAAGGATATCATCCCTTCAGGAGGCGACATGAGTGATTTCGATAAATACCTAAAGAAGGCGGGCGATTTCCACGGGCACATCTGCGCCGGTATCGCCCTGGGGACAAGGATATCGCTGGCGGCGATGCAATATCTGGGATTAAAACCCGGCGTGAGGAATAAAAATCTTATTGTTTATGCCGAGATAGACCGCTGCATGACCGATGCCGTTCAGATTATCACCGGCTGCACGCTGGGGCACCGTTCGCTAAAGCATGTAGACTATGGCAAATTTGCCGCGACCTTCGTTAACCTGGAGACGGGCAAGGCGGTGCGGGGCACGGTTAAAGAGCATTTCTCTAATGAAGACACCATTGAAGAGACTCTAAAGAAACTCGCCAGTATCCCCGACAGCGAGCTGGTGACTTTACAGGAAGTGACTGTCAACATCCCGGAAACGGATTTGCCGGGGCCGCCGGTGCGTAAAGCCATCTGCAGCGTCTGCGGTGAAAGAATCATGGACGGGCGCGAAGTCCATGACCGGGGCAAGATATTCTGCCGCGGCTGCGCTAACGGCAAATATTACACGGAAAATAAATGATAATCCATACTATGGAGCGGCAATATGGACTTTAACAAAATCGACTGGAACGCCATGTGGCAGAAAGAGTCAAGACGTTCCCACTTTAACGACAAGATAGCCACCAAAGAGCTTTGGAATAAACGCGCCAACAGCTTTACCAAGCGGATTAATCGGGTGAAGGAAGGCGAACCGAGAGACAAGGATGACTATATTTCTAAAATGCTCGACCGCATTGAAGTAAAGCCCGAGTGGACAGTGCTGGACATCGGCTGCGGGCCGGGGACACTCACGATTCCGCTGGCGCAAAAAGCTAAAAGCGTTACCGCACTTGATATTTCGATTGAGATGTTGAAAAACCTTAAGGCTAACGCCGAGAAAGCCGGTCTGGATAATATTTTGTATCTCGAATCATCATGGGAGGATGCCTTTAACAACAAGCTGGCAGGCAGCCATGATGTCGTAGTGGCTTCACGCTCGTTAATGGGCGGCGACATAAAAAAAGCGTTATCATATATCATCAGCATTGCCAGACAGGCGGCCTACATTACCTTCCCCATCGTCCATCTCCCGCTCGATTTTGAAGTCTATGAGGCAATCGGCCGCAATAAGAAGAAACACCCGCCGTATATTTATATCCTGAATATGCTTTACCAGATGGGCATCAACGCTAATGTAGAGGTTCTCTATTCCCGAGTGAAAGTCCAGTTTTCAAGTATCGAAGAAGTAATCCGGCATTTAGAGTGGCGCACCGACCCCTTTACCCCTGCGGAAAAAGTTAAGCTGCGCGAATTTTTAAAGAAGAATTTTACCGAGGAAAACGGCGAGCCAATCTTTAGCCATGAGGGAAAGTCGCAATGGGCGCTCATCTGGTGGCGCAATGAAAATTAGTCGCTGATAAACGATTTTCACCAGATATTGCTTACATATTAGTCGTCCGCGTACCCCCAAATAACCCCACCGCAGCTTTCATTATTATATATACATACTGGTATCTGCGGATTTATTTCAAAATACGGGATATGCGGCGCCGGTTTTGTTTACTCAAATATCTCCCTATTAGCCCTGCGCCAGGGAGCATGATGGGCTGACGGATTATGGGCGATACGGGGTTAGATTTTTTTAAAAAGAGGGTTAAAATCCAAATATTTGACAAATACGAATTACAGGTATTAAAATAACGTTACATTTATTGTGTTTTTAGTCACAACTTAATAAAAGAATCGTTCGAGTTTTTCGGTACAAAACTTGAGAATTTGTATTGCAATTTAATAGCTATTATGCTAGGCTATGTTAAATTGCCTAGTAAATTTTGAAAATATATCATCCAAAGGGAGGTGCGTATATGTGAAAAACGAATCAAAATTCTGGCATAAGTTATTTTATAGAAGGAGAGACAATTATGTGGAAAAAGGTTCTTAAAATTACGGTACCACTAGCCCTTTGTTTAGTCCTTGTCCTAACATCAATTATCGTTACGGGCTGCGGACCAAAGGGAACAACGGCAACCGAAATCCTCATCGGTGCTTCCCGCGACGTCACCGGCCCGCAGGCTGGTTTCCAAACATACGGCTACGCTCCTCTTTATAAAGCGTGGATAGCAGAAACCAACGCAGCCGGCGGTATTGATGTTGGCGGCACAAAGCTCAAAGTTAGACTGATTGAGTATGATGATGCCAGCGACACCGCTGCATGCGTCAGAAATATCGAAAAGCTGTGCACGCAGGATCATGTGAACTTCCTCTTTGGCCCTACCGGCACGGCCATGCTTTTCGCTGCGGCACCTATCGCCAATAAAAACAAGACAATCATGCTTTGCGGCGAAGGCGGAGCGACCACTCTGGAACCGCAGTTGGCTACTATGCCTTATGTATTCGCGGTTTTGAACTACTCCAACCACTACCAGATACCCATGTTTGTTGACCTTATAAAGGCGAAGGGCGCCCAGACGGTTTATATCTGCTTCATGAACGACCTCCACGGCTCTGAATACAACCTTACAATGCAGAGTGAGTGTGGTTTAAATGGCATTACGGTCGTGCAAGCCAAGAGTATTCCGATTAATATCACGGATTTTGACCCGATAGTCAATGAAGCCAAGGACCTGAATCCTGATGTATTCTGCATGTTCGCCTATCCGGACCAGAATATACCCTTCATGTTCACCGCCATGGCGCTTGGTTTTAACCCCAAGTGTTTATTAGTTGGACCCGGCTGTAACTTCGGATTCTTCCCGTTGACGTTTGGCGCTGCTCTAGAGGGTGTCTGCGGCGAAGGCGCCTGGAACGCTTCGAGCTCGCCCGCACTGGCTGCCTTTGCGGCCAAAGTTCAACCGTTGGTTGGCGGCGCGGGTAACATGGACTGGTGGGGCGCAGATGTATACCAGTCCACTCTAGAATACTTAAAACAGGCCATCGAGAAAGCCGGAACCCTTGATACCGACGCAATCCTGGCAGTTTACAGGACCACCCACTTCCAAACACTGTTAGGTGATACGTATTGGGATATTCAGGGGAACGGCGTAGGCGGCGGCTTGCTGCCGCAGGCATGCTACGCTGGTCAAATAGGGCAATGGCAGAACGGCATCTTTGAAGTCGTCGATCCCGGCTCCAAGCGCACCGCGGCTCCTATCTATCCCAAACCAGCATGGCCACAGGCCTAACAACTGACTAAAAAAGTAAATACCAGGTAATAAAAAGACAAATTGCAGGCTGTCTGGAGGTCGTACCGCGGGTTAAACCCAGCCGGTATCCTCTAAAGATATGGAGTATGACCTTCAGGTAGCCTGCTGGTGCAATAAAAAAAAATAGTATATAATATTGCAGATACTTTCGAGATAAAGTAATGGCATTATTTTTAAATATATTCATTGGCGGGTTGTTAATCGGCGGTATATATTCGCTGGTTTCTATGGGGCTTAGCCTCCAATACGGCGTCGCCAAAGTATTTAACATCGCTCACGGCGAGTTTATGATGCTTGGCGCCTTCATTACATACTGGCTGCAGGGCCTTGGCGTCAATCCACTGATTCCAATTCTCATTGTAGCGCCGGTTATGTTCATTGTCGGCTTTATCCTATACCGCACCGTTTTTACCGGCATCAGGGTGAGGTCACCAAACCCGGGGGTTTTTGAGAGCAATGGTTTGCTGGCTGCCTTCGGGCTTTATTTTATTGTACAAAATATTGGGGTTCTCATCTGGGGTTCAACACCACAAGCTTACTCTTTCTTGAATACTACCGTTGGTGTCGGCCCTTCAGATTTCCGAATAAACCGGATAGTAGCGGCGGCATTTGCGGTTGGCATCGGGCTTATATTTTATCTATTCCTGGCCAGCACTCGTTCCGGTAAAGCCATCAGGGCAGCTGCCCAGGACGCGTCCACCGCCGGGCTGATGGGTGTTGATATTAATTACGTGCTGGCGTTATGCTTCGGCTTTGGCGCCGCCATGGCGGGTATTGCCGGCGCACTTATCAGTACATGTCAGCAAATATCTACAACCATGGGTCTGCAATATACCGTCATCGCCACCGTTGTTATTACGCTGGGCGGTATGGGCAGTATCCCCGGCAGTTTTATCGGCGGTTTTATTCTGGGCATAGTCGGCACGGGTGTTGCTTACTGGCAGCCAGGCCTAGCCGTGGCGGCTTACTATGTCATATTTATTGTTTTACTGCTGGTACGGCCAAAAGGCATAATGGGAAGATAGAGAGATGAATTTACGCAGTTTAAACTGGAAACAGCTTGGTATGGGCTTCGGGATTCCGCTGATAATCCTGATTGCATTAGCCTTATTGCCAAATTACGGCTGGGAATACGGTGTTTCGCTGTTTTCCTACTTCCTGGTATATATGATTCTTACCGTTAGCTGGGTATTATTCTCCGGGGCTACGGGCTATATTTCACTGGCGACAGCCGCATTCTATGGTATCGGCATTTATGCTGCTGCTTTATTCCATCCTGCCACAGGACTCAGTTTACCATTGATTGTCGTAATTATTATCGGCGGTGCAGCTAGTTTCATCCTCGCTTTTATCGTTGGCGCAATAACGCTAAGACTAAAGGGCATTTACTTTGCCATGTTCACCTTTGGCCTGGTATTGCTGTTGTTTCAAGTTATCAACTATGTAGAAACTTCCATCCTGGGACAACGCGGTCGTTTTGTCGCTCTGGAAAGCAACGAGACCATATACTACTACCTATTGGGTATTTTTGTTGTTACCATGATGGTCACTTACTTTATTAAAAGGACTAAATACGGTTTAGCGTTACAAAGTGTCGGCGAGAATGAAGAAGCGGCAGCACATACCGGCATCAATGTCACCATGGTTAAGATATTGATGTTTGCTATAAGTGCGGCCTTAATGAGCGCGGTCGGCGTCATCATGGCGACGAAGACTATCTACGTTGACGCGAGCACGGCGTTTAACCCAATGATATCTTTCAGCCCGGCGCTGATGGCCATTTTCGGCGGGATGGCGAATCTTTACGGTCCGGTCATCGGCGCGGTTATTTTCTCTTATATCCAGGAAATATTGCAGACGGGCAGTCTGAACAATTACTATATGCTGATATTCGGTACTATCCTGATAGCTACTATCTTATACCTGCCTAACGGTTTGATGGGGTTAATCCAGAATCTTTGGAAACGAATTAAAGGAGCGAGAAGTGCACCTGCTAGAGGGTAAAGGGGTCACTATACATTTCGGCGGCCTTGCCGCGGTATCTGACGTTGACTTCTACGTCGATAAGGGCGAGGTAGTAGGGTTAATCGGTCCTAACGGCGCCGGCAAGACGACTCTGTTTAACTTAATATCGGCAGCGCTCCAGCCCAAGCCCGGCGAGATATTCTTTAATGGCAAGAAGATTAGCGGGTTGGCGCCATATAAAATCTGCCGCCTGGGCATCGCCAGGACTTTTCAAACCGTAAAGATTTTTAGCAGTTTACCGGTTATTGAGAACGTGCGAGTGGGTGCGCTCTTTGGAGCACAAAAACGATTAAAGAAGGATGCTACCAGTGCAGCTAAAGAACTGCTGGAGTTCGTAGGATTATCAGACGTCGCCAATACACCTGCCAAAGACCTGACATTGGCATATCAAAAAAGACTCGAAGTAGCCAGAGCCCTGGCCACCCAACCAGAGCTTTTATTACTGGACGAGATGATGGCTGGCCTTAACCCAACGGAGCTTACTGAGGCTATGGAACTGGTCAAAAAGATACAGAAAAAGGGCATTACCGTTGTCATGATTGAGCATGTGATGAAGGCGATTATGGGTATTTGTGACCGGATTATTGTGCTGGATTACGGCAAGAAAATCGCCGAAGGAACGCCGAAAGAAATAGCTAACAGTAAGACGGTTATCGAGGTCTACCTGGGAGTATCCAATGTTAAAAGTAAATAAAGTAAGCGCCGGTTATGGCAATATACAGATATTATGGGACGTTAGCCTTAAAGTTAATGAGGGAGAAATCGTTGCCCTTATTGGCGGTAATGGAGCCGGTAAATCGACTCTGGTTCGCACCATAACGGGGTTATTACGCGCCACCTCCGGCAGCATCGAATTTCTTGATAAACCAATCGACCGGCTGGAATCGCACAAAATCGCCGAACTCGGTCTTTCCCACATACCCGAGGGCAGGAAAATCTTTACCGAGATGAGCGTTAGGGAAAATCTGGAGATGGGCGCCTATCCCAAAGATGCCTGGAAAAACAAGCAAAATACTTTAAAGAAAGTATACGAAATGTTCCCCAGGTTAAAAGAGAGAGAGAAACAGCTTGCCAGAACATTCAGCGGCGGCGAACAACAGATGCTGGCGATGGGTCGAGGCTTAATGTCTCAACCCAAACTCTGTATTATTGATGAACCTTCCAACGGCTTGGCGCCAATGGTAGTCATGGAAGTTTTTGAAATTATCCAATCTATGCGCAAGCAGGGCATTACCATCCTCCTGATTGAGCAGAACGTCAAGCAAACACTGGAACTTGCCGACAGGGCTTATGTACTGGAAAACGGGCGGATTGTAATGGAAGGCGACTGCGCTACCTGCCTCGCCAGCGAACATATCAAGAAAGCCTACCTGGGACTTTAGAAAAACCTCTCCGCCATCCTATTATCTATCTTACGCGTTCTCACACTATTACTAATATAATCCGTGGCGCTTTTTCACTTCGGCGATAAGCTCAATGACACCGTGTGGGCTTGATTTATGTAGCGGCTGCCCCAACGGATCGTCAAAGAATTTATCCCCGAGCCAGAGGCTAAAGGTGGCATTTACGGCACAGTATAAAACCTGCAGGTTATAACCGCCTTCCAGACAGAAAACGGTTCGTCCGCCGCAGAGTTCAACAGCTAATTGATTGATAATGCGTGTGAGGTAGTAATATCCGTCCAGTGTCAGCCGCATGTTGCTTAAGTCGTCAGCCCAATGCCCATCATAGCCGGCGGAAACAAGGATGAGTTCGGGTTTAAAGCGCTGGGCTGACGGCACGATAATTTCGTCAAAGACCTGTTTGTATTCATTATCGCCGCAGCCGGCAGGCAGGGGGATATTTATCGCTGTTCCGGCTCCGCTGCCCGGCTCGAGTTCAGAAAGATACCCTGTGCCGGGGAAAAGGGGATACTGGTGGGCGGAGATATAAAGGACATACGGGTTGTGGGCAAAAGCTTCCTGCGTCCCATTGCCATGATGCACATCAAAATCAATAATCAGCACCCGCCCCATTTTACACGTCTTAAGGGCATAGTTGGCCGCTACGGCTACATTATTGAAAAGGCAAAAACCCATCGCGTTATTGCTGGTGGCATGGTGCCCCGGCGGACGCACCAGGGCATAGGCGTTGGGAACAACCTTGTTAACGACAGCTTCAACCGCGGCGATACAGCCGCCGGCGGCATAGAGCGCCGCTTTATAGGAACCTTGAGACATTACAGTATCGGCATCCCAGGTGCCCCCGCCTTGCTGGCAATAGGCTTCTAGCCGTGTAATGTATTCTGCCTGGTGTATCGCAGTAAGCTCTTCCAGCGTTGCCGGACGGGCGGGTATCAGCTTCAGCTGCTGCCGGATAAATTTATTATCGAGGCCGGTAATAATGGCTTCCAGGCGGCGCGCGTTTTCCGGGTGTTCGCCGGTATCATGTTCCAAATATACGGAGTCATATACGTAGCCCGGGGCGGCAGTATGTTCGGCGTGCTGGGGCGGTTTAGTCTTACTTGACCATGATTCTGGCATCGATTACCCAATATCCTTCTTTTTTCGGTCTAACATTAACGGGATTCAAGTCTAATTCGGCAATTTCCGGTATGTCTTCGACCATCGCCGATACGCGGAGGAGAAGTTCCTGCAGGGCTTTGACATCACTGGGCGGCGAACCCCGATATCCCTTGAATAAACTGGACATCTTGACTGAATCTATCATCTCGGCGGCGTCTAAATCGGTAATCGGGTGCAGCTTCATAGTGACATCTTTAATTAACTCAGCGTAGATGCCTCCGGAGCCGAACATCATCAGCGGGCCAAAGGAGGGGTCTTGGGTTACGCCTATTATCGTCTCGATGCCGCCAGTCATCATCCGCTGGATGGTCACCCCCGCCATTTCCTGTCGACGCCCGATTTTCTCCAGTTTCCCGGCGATGGTATCGTAGGCTTTTTCTACTTCGTCCTCGGAGGCGACATTTAACACCACGCCGCCTACGTCTGTTTTATGGGTAATTGTTCCGGAGGCAAGTTTAACCGCCACCGGGAAGCCAAGCTTTTTCGCGGTAGCTTTCGCCTTTTCAATAGTATCGGTAAATATGATTTTGTTTTGGCGTATGCCATAGCATTCTAACAATTCGGCTATTTCCGAGGTGTGTAGCCACAGCGGACGCTTGGCGCTATTTTTCATGATTGTATCGATTAACTCGCGGGCTTTAGCTTTCTGAATGTCTTTAAATACTGGAATTTTTCCGCTGGGTTTGCGGTGCAACTCGGCATATTCCGTCGCTCGCCTTAGAGAAACGATGGCTTCTTCCGGGAAAACATAGAGGGGAATAAAGTGACCCTTAGTGCCGAGCTGGGCGCTAAGACCCTGCTGCCCGATGAAGCAGCCGAGCAGGGGTTTCTTATAACGCCAGAAGACCGGCGCTACCTTGCGGAGGGCTTCCTCCATGTCTTTGGTCTCGATAACTATCGGCGGGGCGAATATCGCTAGCACGGCGTCTACGTCTTTATCAGCCGCCAGTATGCGGAGTATCCCTTCATATTCCTGCGCCGTGGCTCCGGCAGTAGTATCAACCGGGTTGCCGACGTTGATGCCCCTTTTCATAATCGGCCTGATTTTGGCGTAAGCGTCAGCAGAGAGTTCCGGCACTTCCAGCCCATTCCGCGCAGCAGCGTCAGCCGCGATAATCCCCGGCCCGCCACCGTTGGTGACAATAACCAGCCTCCTGCCCTTGGGCAGCGGCTGGGTGGATAATAATGTCGACAGGTGAAAAAGCTCTTCCACAAAATCCACTCTAATAATACCGGCGTTTTTAAACAGGATGCCGGAAGCAACTTCCGAGGTAGCTAAGGCTCCGGTATGTGACGATGCCGCCCTGGCGCCGGCCGCCGTGCTGCCGCTTTTGACCGCGACGATGGGTTTTTTGGCAGAGACGCGGCGGGCAATCTTGGTAAACTGCTCGGGGTTTCCAAAAGATTCCAGGTAAAGCAGGATTACCTTGGTCGCCGGGTCCTGCTCCCAGTATTGCAGAAAATCATTGGGGGAAACATCGGCGCGGTTGCCTATGCTGACAAAGGTGGAAATGCCTACATTTAAATTCTTCACATGCTCCAGAATGGTCAAACCCATGGCGCCGCTCTGGGATAGAAAAGCCACGTTGCCCGTGTTGGGATATACCTGCGAGAAGGTGGCGTTCATCTTGACAGCGGGGTCAGTATTGATAATGCCCATGCAGTTTGGTCCAACCAACCTCATGCCGTAGCTAAGGGTGATATTTCTTAGTTCTTCTTCCCTGACGGCACCCTCGGGGTTTCTCTCTTTAAAACCATCCGAGATGACGATAAGGCCGCGCACACCCTTTTGCCCGCATTCATCGGCGACCTTATTGACGACAGCGGCCGGCACGGCGATAATCGCCATATCCACCTTGCCGGGGATATCCAGCACCGAGGGATACGATTTAACCGAAAGCACGGCCTCGGTATTGGGGTTAACGGGATAAACAATGCCGGAGTAGCCGCTCTGCATGATACAGCGCATCAGCAGGTTGCCGATAGTGCCGGGAGCGCGCGCCGCGCCGATAATCGCCACAGATTTTGGGTTTACCAGCGGCTGCAAAGAAGCAACCGTAGCGACACGGTCACGGTAGGTTTCCTTCATATCTACGGTTCGGGTTATCTTTATCGGGAAGGTAACCGTATAAACGCCATCCTGCAGCTCGCTGGAGACGTGGAAGCCGTAATCACGGAAGGCTTCCATCATCTGCATGTTTTCCGCCAGGACATTGGCTTCGAAGATAGAAATGTCCTTTTCCCTGGCAATATCAGCCAGCGCCTGGATAAGCCTGGTGCCGAGCCCAATCTTCTGATAGGCGTCTTCGATAGCGAAAGCTACTTCGGCCGAGCGTTTGTTGGGCAAGCGGTAATAACGTGCGATAGCGATGATTTTTCTATCCTGCCCCTTGCCGATTTCCGCCACATAAGCGAATGAATTGTTATAATCCACCGAGCAGTAACGAAGAGCATCCTCTTCGTTCATTTCCTTGGGGACGTTATGAAAACGGAAATACTTGGTCTGGACGCTTAAGCGGGAAAAGAAGGCGAGCCATAAAGGAACATCGGTTTTTTCAATCGGGCGAAGTAATACCCTGTAACCGTCTCTAAGCAGTTCTTCACGGCGAAATTGAGAAAGATTTGGAGTAGCGGGCGTATCTGGCATTGGTAATCATCCCCCTTTCCCACATAGTTGATTACTTTTATAAAGAGTGGGGGAAAAACTTGTCTACATTTATAATACTCTCTTATGCCAGGTGATTCAAGCCATGAAAAGACTGTGGAACGAGAGTGATAGAAAAGAGGCTATTTCTTAGTAGGCCAGGAGTTTTTGTAAAGTAGGCAAGCCACCTGATGTCCCTTTTTATTTTCGGCCAGCACCGGCACCGTGGTCTTGCAGTCATCGAAAGCCTGGAAGCAGCGGGGATGGAAAACGCAGCCGGACGGCGGGTTAATCGGGCTGGGTATTTCTCCCTGCAATACAATGACCTTACGCTTTGCTTCAACAGTCGGGTCGGGGATGGGGACGGCGGAAAGTAATGCATGGGTATAGGGGTGGAGGGGCGTTTCATAGAGACTATCGCGGCCGGCGATTTCCATTATTTTACCGAGGTACATTACCGCCACGCGGTCGCTGATGTGTCGTACCACAGCCAGATCGTGCGAAATAAAGAGGAAGGCGATGCCGAACTGCTCTCCCAGGTCATCGAGCAGGTTGATAATCTGGGCTTGAATCGAAACATCCAAGGCCGAGATGGGTTCATCGCAGACAATGAAATTGGGCTGTAAAGCCAGCGCGCGGGCAATGCCGAGGCGCTGCCGCTGCCCGCCGCTGAATTCATGCGGATAGCGTTCTGCCATATAAGGCGACAGCCCGACGATGTTGATAAGTTCATCTATTCTTTTCCGGTAGTCGGGAGAATGATGCAGGTTATGGATGCGCATCGGTTCGCCGATAATATCGGCCGCAGTGAAGCGCGGGTCGAGCGAATCATAGGGGTCCTGGAAAATCAGTTGGAGATGCTTGCGCAGCGGGCGGAGTTCTTTATTAGAGAGTTTACATAAATCCTTGCCTTCGTACATCACTTCGCCGCCGGTGGCGCGATATAGCTGCAGGACACATTTGCCAAGGGTAGTTTTACCACAGCCGCTTTCGCCCACAAGCCCAAGCGTTTCGCCTTTATGAATAGATAGTGAAACTCCGTCAACGGCTTTCAGCGAACCGACATTTTTACGTCGGATAAGCCCGGCAGTAACCGGGAAATGTTTAGTTAGATTTTTTATTTCTATTATTATTTCTTTTTCCATTATCAAAATCCTACTAGGAACACGCAGCAAAATGTCCCGGCGCAACCTCGATTAAAGGCGGAGGGGACTTAGAGCAGGCGTCAGTAGCCTCAGAACAGCGAGGGCAGAAGGTGCAGCCTTTAGGCGGCGCGATTAAATCGGGCGGCTGTCCCTCGATGGGCGTCAGACGGGTTTTTCTCGGTTCATCAAGTCGCGGCACCGAACCCAGTAATCCCTTAGTATACGGGTGATAAGGGTGATGGTAAATATCCTTAGATGAGCCAT
>Ga0184636_1000093_pt1 | contig 20811 bp, 18 predicted proteins | sample PLM3_60_b2_FD_133164 | JGI IMG/M metagenome (GOLD analysis project Ga0184636, IMG submission 133164) | Groundwater sediment microbial communities from an aquifer in East River, Colorado, USA - PLM4_90_b2 | ecosystem: Environmental > Terrestrial > Soil > Riparian zone | place: USA: East River... | reverse complement strand
TGCACAACAAAAAAGAAACCCCGATAAAACTTTAAGCTCTACCGGGGTTTCTTTTATGAAGATCGTAAAAAAATCAATAAGAAGTAGAGCACCTCAGAGGTGACGTGGCTGGGTTACCTTGGGATACCCTACTGTGGGTCCCAAGAAACTTTTTCAATGCTAATGTTAGATAATGTTTTACCATACTCTTACTCATATCATCCTATAATATTTAAAAAGTTACGCAGAAGTCAGGGATGCTATTTTTTTGGCTTCTAATGATGGACTTGAACCACCGACGCATTTCTTTTGAGGAAATTGCCCTACCAACTGGGCGAATTAGAAAATGTAAGCAACCAAAGTAATTGCGTAACCTTTTTTCAAAAATAAGTTTCAATCCACGCTTTTCAGCGAATATGCAAAATTAAAAAAGTTGAAACTACAGAAGTCGTGCATGCTAGTCTGCAGGATTTGAACCTACTACCTATTGATTATAAATCAATTGCTCTACCAAATGAGCTAATGTAAGCCTTCACTGTAATTGTAGTCTCAACAAAACACCCCTACTCATCAGAGGCACATCTTAATAATACTATTTAAATTCTTGTTATGCAAATACTATTTTAAAATGAAATCCAATGGATATATAATATAGATCGTACTAAAATATTTTTAATCATTCTCTGATATTTTAATGCTTGGGTATTTACTTCTTACAGCACTATACACTTTTGCTTTGAGTTCCTCCAAAGAACCATCATACCACACCGGAACTGAAGAATACTGATTAACCCTGGATATGGCGTTTCTAGCATGTGTCAAGTTAGGAATAGGAAAATGATCTTTACCATCTTTTACTTTTGAGCTTTTATCCGAAAATATGGGAGCTGGTCGATCTGAACCTGCAGGAATATCCCCAGCCATTTTCTCGACGGTATTTGAGACTATATCAAGAGCCTCAGCTTCTCTGAGTAATCCCTTTGCCTCAACGCTACTTGCGACGTTATCAAGGCTCTCTATAATAGAAGCCAATCTTTCTTTAGATGATGACATATGTGTGCCCTTTTTAAAAACGTTAAGATTTTATCCTTTGAAGCCTTTCCTCATCAAAAGGTCGGCAGCATTCTTCTCGATTAGCACAATCAGAGCAAAGACCGCACCGAGTACATCCATAAGGTATCGTCTCCGCCCACTCCCGGAATACTCTAGCATATCTTCGTACCCACTCCAGTGTGGCGTTGTCAGAAACGTCCCTCCCGGCACGTTCAGATTCGATCCATTTATAGATCTCAATCTGTCTCTTTTGCTCACAGTTAACCTGTTTAACATGATCTTTTGGTTCCATAGCATACCACCCCAAGCAATCTTGTAGATCATATAACTAAAGAGACATATTAAAAGATTATAGCTTATGCTACAAAAATAAAAAAGCGGTATAGGATTATGCCCTATACCGCTTCCCCATCATCATCACACACACATCTATAATATAAAACTTTTTTATCCTACAGGCAAACCATTTAGCATTCCTTCTTTACAATCTTTGAAATCCTTAAAACCACCAGCAGCCATATTCTTAAATTCTTCCTGAAAAACAAAATAAATAGTCATAACAGCATCTGGTGTATCCTTCCAGCTATCTACCGGATAGGTATCAATCGGTAGCTTCTGGTTAATCCTTGCCCCAGCTCCTACTGCAACTTCCTTCTGAGGGATAAAACCTCGTTCTTGGTCAACAGGGTACCCATCTACCGTACCCGCAGAGCACTCTTCTAAGGGAGGGAAACCACGATCCCTATCCAATCCCGGTACATCTAACATTGATGCTCCTATTGTATGTGATTCTGCGGATTGCCCCCCAGCTCCTGCTAAGTATAGGGCATCCAAAGAACATGATGGAGCTGACTCTGACTTACATCGAAGAAGACCTCTTCCTGAATTTTTCTTTGTACTTAAGGAACTGTTAGAACTCTTAAGAGTACCACTCGAAGTAGAAGAATAATACACGTGATTAATTGTGGGTATTAACTGTTTCATGTACCCATATTTAATGTCAGAGCTACCCAAAGTAAATATATTTCTAGCTTGGGATACTTCTCTTAGAATCTTTGGACTATAAAAAGCAAAACCAAACGCTGGCACTGTATTTTCCTTGCCAATCATATGGGTTGCTACATCACGCATCATCTCTTCGGTAAAAAAGAATTGACGTACACTACCATCTTCAGAGCGAAAACCGTCTAGCCACAGAGGATTGCCACTAACATACCCTCTATCAGGCCATTTATAACCACATTCTGGGCAAAATCTTTCTGCCTCAAAGTTACAACCATGCTTTGGACATTTTGTATCATAGCGTTCCAGATGAAATCCTGTGGTCTGCATACCCGTAAGAGGATTACACCCTTTTACGGTAGGTATCACTGCAGTATTATTTGCATCATTATCTCTCCAGTCAAACCAGAGGCCTTTATTGGGCTTTACAGGTACCACAAAGACTCCTGGACCTTTCATCCAATTTTTTGGATAGCTCTTGAAAGAATCAGCGGGATAGACTGTAAGGGGTTGTCCTGGAGGGAGTTCAAAAACTCTATCCCCAACAAGACGTTCTGCTTCCATTACCCTCGCCTTATAACCCTTATATTCCATTGTGTTAATTTGCATATTATATCTCCCATATCTAATAGTAATTTGAAGAGAGGCTGATTAATCAGCCCCCTATTGAGAGTTAGAATTGGCGATTACCGGATACATGAAAAGGATATGCAGGAGCTTTTGATGGACGATTTGCAATCTTCCGTAATTTCAGGAGATTACCCGTAAGACGAAGTTCTTCAAAATCCTTAAAGATACCAGGCCATGTAACTTTCAGATCCTCAACACCCTTCGAGGCACTAACTACAACTGCTTTACGATCAGAAGCTGTCTTAGTATTAATCTTTCCAGAATCTACTATCAGCTTAATGTAGGATCGTTCATCATCACCGATACCTGCAAAATTTGAATCGCATTCAGAGCAGTAACCCTTCCATAAAATTTCTCCACAGATAGGACATAATTCAATAATACGATCGTTAAGATTCAGCTCAGAAATCTTATACACAGTTGCAAAGGTATTATTAGTGTAGGGGATAATAGAAGGATTGACCTTCTTTCGAGCGCTTTTCAAAAGCTCAAGACTAAGCTCTTGATCAATTTCTTCTTTTCCTAATGTATGCTTTCCAAGTTTAAGAACAATAAAAGCTTGCCCCCTAGCTCTTTTTTGAAGTTCAATCTCGATTTCTGAATCTCTGTTAGCAGCCCACAATGCAATAAGTTCATCATCCCGCAGTTGAGTTATAGGTCTATTTATTCTAATATATTCCAACAAGATATCTGATTTATTATCTACCTCAATGGAGTTACTATTAGTAGTGTTACTAAAAGGATCATTTCCCTTAAGATACTGCACTGCAGCCTTAATTAATAGAACTCCAACAGTATTAAACTCGCCAAGTATTACCCCCTCAAGAAATTCTTGAGAGCATACCCCTGAATTAAGTAATCTGAGTCCAGAATCTCCACTATCTACCCCAACACCCTTTAAAATAGACATCAATTTAGAGACCTCTTGTATCCCTAATATTCTTGATGCTTCCTCGACCCTTGAACTAACAGTCGACAGATTCTTAGTAACCATAGTACATCCCCTTTATCTGCTGATAAAAATATCAGCTATGTTGAGCAAGTTAAACCATTAGCTCACATGGATATGCAATTTAACCTGCATATTCGGTTTTTAGTAAGTTGCCTATAACATCCTCTATAACCGCAGAGCTATCCTTATAAGATAGCCTGATAAGTTTTATATTCTTTAAGGTGCAGTAATTATTCTTTACTTTATCCCTCATTAGTAACTTTTTGAAAGAATGATCCCCCCCGAAGTACTTGCAGGGAAAAAAGTGCTGACTCCCATCATATTCAATACAAGTATTTAGGCTTGGTATATAAAAATCAAAAGATAACGGTCGCTTTACCATACAATCAGAAAATTTCTTTTCTCTCTCATATATTATCTTATACTTATCTATTATAGAAGCTATAAAACTTTCCCCATGTGATTCTACGCAAGTAGGGCATCCAGCGCCAAATAAATGAGCCCCAGGTTGTTGAAAAAATGTGTCATGCTTTTTACAGGATATCTGTACTTTAGTTTTTGCATCTACATAGATAGCATTAGAATAGTCATACTTATTACCATGCTTATTAATAGCTTTTGCTATAAATTCTTCTTGAGTAAGTCTGAGGTTATTTGCCTTATATATTATTGCACACTTAGGACAGCCATTACCTGCTATATGACTATTTGGAGTCTGTTCAAAGGTACCATGTGCAAGGCATATTATATTAATGGGAGTTATATTATCTATATAGTTAACTAATGAATAATCATATTTATAGGCATGTTTAGCGATAGCTCTTTCGATAAATGAGACACTATTAAGCTTATTCTTTGGTACAAAAGAATCATTAGCGCACTTTGGGCACCCGCACCCATTTAAATGGGAATTTGGGGTCTGTTCAAATATCCCATGAATAGAGCATAATATCTTAACTTTTTCTAGGGTGTTTTTAAGTATAACTAAAGTGTAATCATATGTATGATCATGTATTATGTGGGATCTCTTTATAAAGTCCTCTGCATTTAAGCTCTTTTTAAAATTGGCACGTTTTACCCCACACTCTGGACATCCGCTACCTCTTAAATGGGCGTTTGGGGTCTGTTCAAATATACCATGAATTTGACACTCTATTTTAACCTTACATTTAGAGTTATTATATTGTACTAAAGAATACTTATAAATGGTACCGTGTACCTTACGTGCCTTTTCAATGAAGATAAAAGTGTTGTGTTTTCTTATACTTACAATTATATCAAAAGCACACTTAGAGCAACCATGTCCCATTAAGTGGTCATTTGGCCTTTGTCTAAAAAGACCATGGACGGGGCATAATATATTAACTTTAACTTTGGAATGCTTATAATCAACTAAAGAATAAGTATATTTATTATTATGAACAACTGAGGCTTTTAGTATAAATGATGCTATTGCAGACATGTTTTGCACCTTGGCACACTTTTGAGCATCTCGATAACAGCGGCTCACCTGTACATGCTTTCAAACCTGCATGTTCGGTTTTGTGAGTCTTAAAGAATCTTAAGACTCACGATATTAAATATAAATGACACCTATAATAGTGTCAATGAGTTTTTAATTATTATCTACTATCATTATGATATCACCAAGAGTTTTTACCTGGAGAGGAGTCATAGATTCTCTGCTATCAATTCTTATCTTTCCAGATAAAGCCAAATCAATCCCTTCTTCATCGATTTCTTTTAGTTCCGTAGTACATAGATCCTGTAATTCTGGAGTCTCGAAGACGAGATTTCCTTCCGCAGTAGTAAAAGGCTTACCAGTGTCGTTTTTTGTACAGTACTTATCAGCGATAGCTCTTTTAGCCCGTCCGACAATCTGATACTGACCCATGAGATCATCAATACAGGAAGATACCTCAAGGCATTGTTTAGCAGGCATCTTCAAAGTCATAAGACTTGAAAATCCTTCTATGAACGACTTATTGGTAATCTGAGAATTTTTAATAAACATTTAAGTTCCTTATGTTATATGTTATTATATAATAAAACAACTAATTTACGGGTTTAAAATTCCTCCGCAGACATAAACTCTTACAGGAAGACCTGTTGATTGATCCCTTAGATATAGAGCTTCATAACCTGCTCCTACATCTCCTATGTATTTTCCTGTAGGAGAACTTGGGTAAATATCTGTGGTATATATTGGCTCATACATCTCAATATAAGTGGAACAGATACCAATCTTAGTATCTCCAGAAACCATAATATCTAGGTTAGGACCACAGATAGTCCAGGCAGTACCTGTATCATTAAACAACCCAAATCGGGCATTCAACCTTGAGGTGTACACCGTATTATATGCCAGAGATGCCGACCCAATATTATTAGTATTATCTGTCTTAGGTATAATGTCTAAGGAAGTCATACACACACGAGCTTCTATACTAGCACTATTTATGAGCAGCACATCCATGTTACTTATAGAATTTTTGATATTTAAATTAGGACCGCAGATCTCCCAATTAGTAGCATTAGAGCTGTATAGACCATTTTCAGTATATAACTTATTTGCATAAATGGTATTATATTTAAGAATTGAGGAACCTAAATTATAGCTATTATCTGCATCAGGCATAAGAGCTTTAGTAGTCAGAGTACCCGCAAAGGTACCTGTCCCTGAATTAACATTACCAACCCATAATCCATCGAAACCTACACCAGGACCCCCAAGATTAACACCACAAGGTAATCCTGAAATAACTGATTTGTTTAATGTTAAATAAGATGCATCAGAAGAGAATACCGGAGTAGTCGGATCTGAAGAATAAACGCTAAATGTATTTGCTTGTACTTTTACATCATAGTCATATGCAGTAGTCCCTAAATATATTGTACTACCATATAGTGCAAAAGCAGATAAAGCATCACTATTATTATATAGCTGGAAGACACCCGACCGTACATTAATATCGATCGAATTATCAAGAGCACCAATTGTTACACTACTACAAAGATATGGTAAAATAGTGTTAGTATTGGTATTAGGACTATTAAGATTTGTAGCATACACATCACTAGCATATATTTCCCGATAAACTAGCGAACTTGACCCTATAGAATAACCACATGCTGAGATTGGATAAATATTGCTAGTATTAAGGTCCCCTGTAAGTTTAAGCTTACCACCAGTAGGCAATTCAAGTTGAGGGGCACCACCTACCTCACCAAAAACATATTGACCGCCATGCACACTAATAGTGTACTTGTATATCGTAGAATTATCATATAGTTCAGTATATATATTTTTAAAAGCAATAGTACCTGTAGAGCTTGTTCCGCTTAGATTAAAATCAGCACTGAGCTTTAAATTATTTGCAGATGCTTCAAAACCACTTCCTATGTAAATCGTATTATCAGGCCCGCTTATAACAACACCACAAAGAGTCATAGCCGGAAGAGATAAATCAAATACTCCTACATCAACACCTGTTCTACCTACCAATTTAACCATATTCTTGGCAACATTGATCTCAGATCCAGCTTCTCCTGGAGTAAGACTTATATCTGCAAGAGCATTATAAGGATCAAATAATGTTTTATATATCTTTGCAATAAAATCATAAGTTCTTTCGTCAGCTATTCTTTGTGTACGCCCCCACTCATCATCTGTATCAGTTTGGGGCACATTGAGGATAGCACCGGGAAGCATCTCATCAGCAGTGCCATAATAAATGCTCTTAGGTCCTTTTGAAAAAGTTTCATATATTGAACTATATGGAAGAAAATCACTATCAGCCATAGCAGACTCCTTATTGATATCTCGATAACCGTACTATCAATAATGTATTCGCATTAAGAGATTATTATATAAAACATAAAATAAAAAGCCGTTCTATAAAATCTATCAAAATCTATCACATGACTAGATCCTGTATTTATTTCCTGCTTCTATGAAACTGCTCTTAGATCTGATTTCTCTAAGAGTCTTACACTTTCTCCACAGGCTTGAATTCCCCTCGAACTGAGGGTATTTATTCCAAAATTTTCTATATTTATTGATGCGTTTAAGTCTCTGTCTTCAATATGACCACACTCACAAATGTAGACTCTATCCTCTAACTTTAAATCATTCTTTATGCTACCACATATTCTGCAGAGTTTAGAGCTTGGATAGAATCTATTTACATCTATGACTTCGCCACCATACCAGCTAGTTTTATATAGTGCCTGACGCTTTATTTCACTAAAGGAAGCATCTGATAAAGCACCTGCAAGCTTATGGTTTTTCATCATTCCAGAGACATTTAAATCCTCTAATGCTATGTATCTCGGTTTGGTTTTCGCCAAGATACTTGTCATCTTATGGATTGCATCTTTTCGTTGATTGCTTATCCTATAGTAAATTTTCTGAACTCTTATCCTTAGCTTATATCTATTATTTGAAGACCTTTTAGTCTTTTTATCAAACTTCTTTCTTGCTAAGTTCTTCTGTGCGTGTGCCAATCTCTTTTTTGATTTTCTTAAATACTTATTATTTTTAAAAACTTTACCATCAGAACATGTAGCTAAAGTTTTAATACCAACATCTATACCTAAAATAGTTCCTATTTGGTTTACTGAATCAAGTACCTCTACTTCACAGTTAATAGAAACAAACCACTTACCAGCTATTTTGGAGACCGTCAAGGAGTTATACTTCACGTCTTCTACTGGGATATAGCCTTTTTCTTTTAATCTTACAATGCCTATCTTGGCTAATCTTATATACTTAGAAGATACTGAAAAATTGATGTTATCTAAATGAAAAGAAGGAGTACTCTTATGCTTAGACTTAAATTTAGGAAATCCAATCTTTTTTCCTTTTTTTAATCCTCGAAAGAAGTTTTTAAAAGCTTTATCCAAGTCTAATAAGGCTAATTGAGGAGCACACTTAGAAACCTCATACATCCAAGGAAATTTTTCTTTTTTGATAGCACATAGAGATTTATGTTGATCTATAGCTGTCAAGGATGTCTTTTCACTATCGTAAAGAGCTATACGTTCAGCAAGACCTAAGTTATAAGCAAAACGAGCTACACCAGCACTCTTTTCGAGAAGAGTGCGTTGTTTATTGTTAGGTTTTATCTCGGTTTTATAAGCTCGGCTTATTATCATATTTTAGTATAATTTGGTACATAATCGTTAACAATTAACAGCCCCATAATTAAGAGGCCTTAAATTATAAATAGAAAGAATTATTCTTCCATAATCAGCTTACGGGCATAACCTTTAATTTAAATGTAACATAACATTTGAACTTTTCTGGGTGCCTTAAGAACTCCATGTAGTGCTCGATCGGTACTTCCTGATCCTCTTCCTTACCAAGCACCTTAAAAGTCTCTATATCACCATGTCTCTCTATCACAAGCTCTCCCTTATGGGCATACTCAATAGGACTATCCACAGTGGGATTTGCATTAACCGGCTCATCGTCCAATGCTGCATGATTTCCAGAGCCTCCTGTAGAATCAGGATCAATATTCTCCTGCTTATAATTCTTCTCAACAGATTTCAAAATGGTAGGAACTTCTCTCGGGGGCGTGTCATGTTCAAGGATAAAGTCTACAGTATCCTTAATAACGTCTGGATCATCCGTACTGTTGGAAATATGCGCCCAGTGCAGGTCAGAAAACTTGGATTCTCCAGCAGGCTTAGAAAGTTCTTCCCGGGCATTTTCAGGAATACGTGCCATATCTGCGGATAATGTTGCCAGCCTCTTCAACCGATGGGGAGTAACATGCAAAATATCTGAAATTTCTTTGTCTTTCTTCCCAATGCTATTTAATTTCAAATAGGCTCTATTGAGATCGATAGGGCTAAGATTAACACGATTGATATTCTCATCCAAAGAAATAAGATAAGCTTCCTCTTCGTCAGCTTCTATAATAACAAATTCATCTTCTGGAAGTTCATGGTCATTTCCAAAAGAAGCTTTCAATGCCTTGAGTCTGCGTTGCCCTGCAACCACCTCAAAAATACCATCAGAATTTTTTCTGAGAATAAGTTTTGAAATAAGCTTATGCTTCTTTATAGAAGTGGATAAGGATGCAATTTCATCAGCATCCTCATTAACAACTGTACGAGCATTACACTTGGAAATAACAAGATCACCAATTTTCATTTGAATTTTCCTTTAACAAAGGTTTAAAAAAGTTTTTCGGATACGACCGTCAAACTTTCTTTTTTTTCTTCTTTTTTAACTTCTTCTTTTTCCGGGAGACCACCGATAAGATTCAAAAATTCCTCTTCATTGATAATCTTGACCCCGAGCTTCTCAGCCTTAGCATTCTTTTTGGAACCAGTATCCTTATCATTTGTAACGAGGTAAGTCAAGCCCTCAGATACTGTATCTTTTGCTATACCACCTCTATCAATTACTATTGCCTGAAATTCTTTTCTTCCCATGGAAGTCAATGATCCCGTAACGCAGAAAGAGCTTCCGGTTAAAACTCCTTTTTTCTTTTCTTTAATTTTAATAACCTTGAGTAGATCCTCTGCCATAGATCTAATCTCAGCTATTCCCTCACAAACAGTTCGAGCGGATGTTTCCGCAAACCCTGAAATTTTTTCTAGGTCTGAAGGCTCCACAGAAACAATTCTATCCCAGGAACCAAATTTCTCTACTAAAATCTCAGCGGTAGATTTAGAGCAGGTTGGGATACCAAGTGCTGTGATAAATTTTTCCAGATAAAGTTCAGAGGTGACTTTCATAGTCTTAAAAAAGGATAGTATAGTCACTTCCCCAATACCTTCCACAGCAATGAAATCATCAGCAGTCAACTTGTAAAGATCGGATACCATCCTAATCTTATTAAGATCCCATAATCTCTCTATAAATTTATCAGAAAAACCCTTCATACCCAAAGTCTGTATCCAGTAAACTATCCGGTTTACATCTCTTTCTTTACAGACCAAGTTACGGCACCAAATATTCACACCATCATCTTCCAGAGGACCCCCACATGAAGGGCACTTGGTAGGTTTATCAAAAGGGTCACCTTCAGTAATGACTTCTGTCACCTGGGGAATGATATCACCTTTCTTCTCAATGACTACCTCTGCTCCGATACCAATACCCATTTCTATCATATATGAGAAGTTGTGTACAGAAGCTTTCTTGATAGTACTACCCATAAGTTCTACATCTTCAAGCATTACAACTGGAGTAAACTTACCCGTGCGACCTATCTGAAGTCTAAGCCCTATGATCGTTGTAATAACCTTTTCTGAATCAAACTTCAGAGCTACCTGACCTTCTGGACGATTCTTTTTTACACCAAGCTTTTCCTGAAGATTAAGATCATTGAGTTTTAAAACGAGACCATCGATATCATAAGAATATTTATTACGCTGATCATCCCTGATAGATTTATATATAGCTAATATTTCTTCGATTGAATTGCAGATAAAAGTCTCTACAGTAGTAAACCCAAGCTTTTTGAGTATCTCGATCTTCTCTGTTTCTTTGGTCACCTTAGCGTTGATATCATACGCTATCACACGGATGTACTTACTATGAGTACCATCTAATCTCCGGCTGATACCGCTCGCAGCATTCCTGGCGTTCTTATAATGCCCACCACTTTCTTTTTGTATGTGGTCATAATCCTTTTTAGAAAGGACACCTTCTCCACGGCATACCACGGCATTTTTTATTGGGATTATTCTGGGGAGCTGTCGAAACAACTTGGCATTATCAAGAATATTTTCGCCTATATTCCCATCGCCACGTGTTAGACCACTGTCAATTTTACCGTTTGAGTAGCATACTTCAAAAGAAAACCCATCGATTTTATGCTGAAGAACGAACTCAGGTCTATCTATTCCAAGTTCAGCAATTACCCCCTTGACCCATTCTCTTATAGCATTCTCATTCGAGACCTTATTCTGAGAACCCATAGCGATGGTATGCTTTTTTTTAGGCCATGGGCTACAAACTTCATGACCCACTTTACTTAATCTTGGATGATCCGGAGGTAAATGTCTAAAGACCATGTCTTTAAAAGCGTCATAGCCCTCATCACTGATAGTACCCTCGTTATTATGATAAGCACTATCATGCTCATCTAATTTTTTTAACCAAGCATCAATTCTTTCTTTCATAACTATTTCTTCTCCGTACAAGTCACTTCTACCACGATATTTTGCATATCATTAGCCAGAATTTTTTTATCTTTTTTTAGCATGTTTTTTATCGTGCAAGGACAAGGAAATAACACTGTCCAAAATTTACCCTTTTTTTCTTCTTCAATAACAGCCATTTTTTGCTCTTCTGTTAGGCCTTTGAGGGAAACTGAAGCGAGTATTATAAAATCTTCTGTATTAGAAATATTTTTCTTATCTATACATACAACTTTTTTACCCGTGCCATAACAATTCTTGCAGCTTTGATTAGCATAGGACATTGCTTCCACAATCCCAATATGACGTGCTGATATCACATAGATTTTTTCCCCAACAACTCTCTCTATAGGGACATACGTAAACAGGTCATCATTAACATACTTCCGTGAATCCATGAGATCTTTATAAATCAATTTAGCTACAGTAGGATTGAATAACTCCTCAACAGCGTAAACTTCTTTATCATTCAGATTCTTGGGTATCATCAGTAATACTCCCTTCGGAAAAAAACAAGTTTAGATATGTCCCAATTGCTTTTTCTATCTGGACTCTTTTTAATGCTTCAAAATCCTTAGCAACCAATCCTACATGCATAGCGAGATCCCAAGGAGATTTTATATCATCGATACATTCCGAAACTTGGTGGTATATTGCTTTCTTTATCGTTGAAGTCATCCCCTTAGCCTTACAAATTTCCATAGCATCCGATTCAGCGCAAAAGACAGAGTTAAGATAACTTCTTTGCTTCTTATCCAATCTGGATATTATCTCGGGTATTTCATCTTCAAGTCTGGTGAGCATCAAGGGAATTATCTCCCGTAGACTTGAGGACTGTAATCCTTTATAGTCTGATTTGAAAAAGGACTCACCACCATAAAGGGCCACGCAACTAGTCTTCGATAGCTTGTTATACAATAATACATCTATGGACAAGGGACATGCATCTAATTCTGATGCAGTTATTGTAAAACCGAGACATATTGGTCCGTTGAAGGTATACTCCTTTTCAAAAATAAATCGGGCATGGAGTTCCAAGTCATCCTTTTCATCCCCATACGCCTCTTCCAACCTAAAGGGTACATTCAGAGAATCCTTAATAATCTGTATAAGCTCATGTAAGGGTATGAAAGATTTCGTCGTAGGAGTGATAGCCCTAATAATCGTGCATGCTTTTGATTCTCTTATTTTAAAAACATTCTGAGCTTTTTTTGTATCATCTGCTAACCCTGCCTGCCAGGTCCTGATAATATTCTTCTTCAATGAGGGTCGGTTAGCAGCAAAAAATGCGTAAGGTATCCCTATAATTTTGCATAACTGTTTCGTTGCGTGGATTACTTTTACATCTTTTGGATTCTGAAGGTCTACCTTAAAGTATAATCGCTGTCCATAATAGCTCTCGTCCTTAAACTCAATATAGGTATCATCTTCAGATATTTCATAATTAACGGTACGCAAATCTACCAAGAGATCGCGGCAGTTCTCATGCCACATTTTTAGCCTACCGCATAGATCAGAGATATCCTTAGGAATTTCAAGCTCTGTTCCTGGGGCATTCTTAGAATCGATTTTATCGGGCAAGTCAGCCGATGGGAGTTTATCCTTAAGGATTCGATCAAATATATCCTTGTCAGTAAATTCCTCATTGAGAATATCTGTTATATCAACTTCCATAATTCCAATTCCATTTCTTTTGTAAGACAAATTGTCCCAGTATCTATCCAAGATAATATCTGAGCGATATCTTTCTTAGAATATAAGTTAAAAACGGGGATTTGATAATGCTGAGCAATACGTATCGCCTGCCCTGTCCCGCCCTCAGCTCTTCCGTGAGGGGTATAACAAATAATGAGATCTACAGGACTATCTAAGGATTTCCCTAATATCTGATAACCATTCCTGGCAATTAGCATCTTTACAGCATCAGACAGTACATCCCACGAAGGATGAAATTTACTAGCCAAGAACATTGCTTTTTCTGATACTTCATATAAATCTGAGGAATTTCCATTAAATTTATCCCAAGGTAAGAATATCTTTTTCATACATGGATCTTGTATCCCGGACTCAAAAGCCTTATCTGCCCCATCAGCCCCACCCGAATGTAGTATATAACCCTGCTTCTCCATAAAAGCTGCTATTGAGGTCATCAAATCTAATATATCCGGAGGACTCTGCCTACTTCCTATCCCACTGTATGTCTTTTGTTTCAGCATATCTTTGACGAACTTTCTTATCAGTTGATCGTTGCAAGTTTCTTAAATAAGCCAGTCTCTTAATTGCTTCTGCGTAGCTCATATCCCCAACACTATCTGAACCTGTGTGAAGATATTTTTCAATACCTTTTTTAAGATCTGAGATATCTGTCACCAATTTTTTATAACGATCTAATTCAATGTCTTCCATCTATCAAATTTCTTTTGAAGTTTTTGTTTAATAATCTTTGCCATATTATCTGTGATTCCCAGTACGGCAGCTACATCAGAAGAGTTACACCCAGTCTGTTTACAATCTAAAAAAACAATCATTTGATGGACGCTACGCCTTGATTCTGTCTCCCGAATGTAATCTTTGAATTCCTCCAGATATTGATTAAAGATACTTTCACTCTCATCATCAAAAACCCGAGGAGTACAAGGAGAGAAATCAATTCTATAGGGCCCATTAAATGTCCCCATATGGTCCCAAATATCATCAGCATTATATACTGTTTGTGCATCTCTTCTTACGCGAGTTATAAAATCATATTGTACTGACACATTTTTCTTTGCTTTATAGGGAAGAAGCCAACACAATAATGTCGATATGTACGTGTCAAAAGATCCCTTATCCTCTTTATAGTGCTCAAGAGCTTTGGTCTGAATCATCTTGACATAAAAATCCTGAAGATGCTCATGAACCATCTCTCGATCATTAATCCCTGTCTTATAAATAAAAAACTTCTGTAATTGTTTACCATTTTTTTCCACAAACGATTTAACATCCCGGACAATTTCCATAAAAACCTCATGATATGATGTGTGTGCATCTTATACACCTAACATGATGCATAGTACTAAAAATGAATCTATAGAGAATTCTTCTGATGATCTATAAAAGACTTCCCCATCTCTACTCATAAGACAAAGTTTGTTCTTAGGTCCTATAAATAGGTTATTTCCCGATCGGACTGTTTCCATAATGAATTTTATTTTTTGAGCTGAAACAAGATCGGCATTTATTGTATAGTTAAAAAACCCCTCTTTATCAATGTTCTTTTCAGTATACATATCTTTAAAAAGAGAAGTATCTACTTTTTCCACTACCCTATCAAGAACCCGATGAACTTCTCTTCCGGTCTCTATCCCACCCGCTGTTAAGTTCTGATAATAGCTTGAAGCTTCATTTGTAGTTGACTCCGTGACATTGAAGGATTCCACTACTTCTAATTTTGACTCCTTTTCTTCCTCCTTATCCCTTGTATCATTATCCATTAGTGATACTGTGGTCTCGGGTTTATCAGGCATTTCAGGTGCCTCAGGGACATTCTCAGAAGGTAATACTGGAGTTTTCATGGAAGATGTCGGGATCGACATCTCTTTCATTCTCGCTTCCATTTCTTCCCAATAATTATGGTCGACATGAAAAGAATCACCATACTCTGCATCCACCTCAAGAGGGACAACCCATTTCAGTTTATCCGTGACATCTCTAATCTTCATCAATCGGCACAGCTCTGGAATAATCATATCCATTTTTTCTTCTCGAACTTCATATAAAATTTCGTCATGTACCGGGAGAAGAATCTTTACGTCATCCTGAAGGTTATTATCATATATCCATTTATATACCCGCCATAAAGCAATTTTTATTACATCAGCACCCGTATTTTTACTTATTATCCCTGCGGAGTCAAATCTATGAAGATCAGAGTGTACAGATAGAGTATATGTATCCTCAATCTTGTCTATTACTGTTTTTCTTTTTAACTTATAATGATAATAAATTTCTTCAGGTAATTCACAATGGTATTTCTCCATCATTGAAAGCATACCTGATAGTGTTACATTCCTTCCCGTATTTAACTTACAAAAATATGCTGTATCTCTGCTACTCTTTCTATCATAAACTGGATTAAGTTTCGAATGGATAAAACTTCTCAAAAATTTTGGAAGAAGCATCCTACTAATTGTACTTCTTCTTTTCCAAGTTGTAATAGGTAACTCTAATAACTCCTCAAACTTTTTAAGATCCTGCCATTCAAGTCTAAAAGTACCCCCCTTAATAGGGCGAACTATTGAGGATAACCCTAAAGTATGCCCTATAAGTTGTACATCCCTTAAAAGATCCCCATTAGGGGTATGGTACCCATATCTATTCCTTCTTTTCTTACATCCATCAGTATCAAAATACCCTTGTAGGAAAGACTTTCTCATATCGATAGGAACTCTGAATATTATTTCAGGGACTCTTTTACCTCGGGCATTTGAAGAGATATACCCAAGACTCAGAAATAACTCTACAAGACCCTTAGAGTTTATCTGTACTTGATATGATTCCCCTTTAGATGAGATAATCTTTCTCATATTTGAAAGACACAAACCAAGATCTTCTAAAGATTTTTCAATATTAGGGAGATACTTCTTAATTTTTTCTATACCTAAACATAATGTTATTGATTGCCTTGATTCTGTTCTTATACCGCCGTCCCCTATAACATACCCCATCAAATACCCAATAAAATCCCAGTGTTCTTTGGCCTTTACACAAAATGATTTACCATTATGTACCTTAGACTCATATGTATAATCAGGAGGATATTCACCAAATATCTTTATTGTAGGTATAGAGACACATATTTCAGTATTTTCATCGAGGTCTTTAAAATGCTTAAAAACATATCCCTCCTTACCCACGGTTAATACTTCATGCCTTGTATCACAATTTAAAATCATGCCATTAGATAATTCTATTTGAGCATGTTGGGCCTCACCCCTATTTACTACATCAAAAGTTTCCCAAGAAGTACCTGTCCAAATCTTTAATTTCCTTAATTTTTCTTTTGGGAGTAAAAAAAGTTCTCCGATAGGTAGGTAACCTTTATTTGTTAATACTCTTTCCTCTTTTGACAAACATCCTTGAATTGCCGAATTTATAGCGCATCTGTCACCTTTAGATTGGATACCTTTATCTTGTGAATTGTAAAATTCTTCCAGAGGTCTTCTTCTCCCAAAGGCAGTTTTACTATAGCCTCTTTTTCGGGATGCCGCCCACTCTTTCTTAATCCAGCTATTTAACCCAACATATTCTTTAAAAAAGTTGAGGATCATTTTTTTAGCAGTCTCAAAGGGTATCTTCGCCTGTGCAGCAAAGCCACCCGCGCCCCCACCATACATTGTCAAGAAGTTTACTGTTTTGCCAAGAGAACGTTCCTTCTTAGTAATCTCGGACTTACCGGTTATAATCTTACCCGTGATGGTATGTAGATCTCCTGTACCATGAAGGAACTCTTGAACCCATTTAGGCTCTTTCGAAAAGTTTGTAGCAATCCTAAGTTCTTCACCACTATAATCAATAGATACCATCTTGTACCCATGATGAGCAATCATAGCTCTTCTTAGGTTTATACCATGAGGATCGTTCTTATCATATGTAGGTATATTCTGGCAGTTTACCCCGCAGTAACCATCGATATCTAACCCTTGCCCGCCCGATCCGCTAAATCGCCCAGTATCAGCCTGAACCTGATTAAGCTGAAATTTTACTTCGTCATTCTCATCAGCATTAGTCAACCAGTTATAAAGATAGGTACTTCGAATCTTAACATATCCACGATAAATTAAGATTAAGTTAATGATCGGATTTTTAGTGGATACCATCTCAAGTATCTCACTATTTGTCTGATAGTGCCCAGTTTTTGTTTTTTCTGCTTTAGTAGGGTAGGGTAACTTAAGTTCATTAAATAGTATAGCACCGAGTTGTTGAGTAGAGTTAATATCAAATTCATGACCAACTATCGAAAAAATATCTTTCATTAACTTTGACATACGAAGTTCTACTTCAAGGTTAGTATCTATAAGATATTGTTTATCTATTTTTACTAAATTACGTTCCATTTCCATAGTAACAAATAAACAACGCTTCTCAACTTTATAAATAGCCCATGGTCCACCTTTTCCAGTAGGATCTATAACGTCAAGTTTACCCTTAAGATATATGTATAGTGCCAAAGTATTCATACCATCGCCACCACCATAATAGACTGCTTTCTGTGGAGGCACCAGATAAAATGCAACTACATTCTTTTTTGTACCTTGTATTCCAAGATCATTAATTTCGAGTTGAGGACGATCAAGAAGTGCACCTGAAAGGTATTTCAAGTTTTTAGTTTTTCTTGAAGCATCTTCTATTGCAGCCATAAGATACGTATCTTCATACATATCTTCATTATCGATTATGACTCCATTAGCACGTAATATCTGACCATCATATTTGAAGTTGTGAAAAATAAGGACACAACTAGCAGAAAGCTTTTTTGTTTGTCGTATCATAAAACTTAAAGAAACATTAAATTCCTCAGCATGCTCATGGGCTACAGATATATATATCCCTTCATCAGGATCGTGTGAGAGACATATACCAACTATCTTTGCATGACAGCCCCCATCTGCATTTGTACGGGTATTAAGACTATTTGTCTCAAGATCGTATACACATAAACCTTTTTGAATGCATTTATCTATATATTCTTCAATCTCTGTCTGTTTTGTAAGGAGTATGAAACGCTTGGATTTCATCCAGGGGCGGAGTTCAATAAGTTCTTTTACTTTTATACTTGTAAAGTCATCTAATAGCGTTGTAGCTACAGCTACGTTATCTGAATTAGCCATATTATTTTTTGCTTAACCTTTCGAAAACTCGAAGCATACCACTTTTAAGCTTTGCACATTGTTCTAAAAACTGCTCTTCTGGTACTGAATATTTTAAGACCATATAAGCATATGCCATTTTAGCATATGTTGGTAAATCAACATCCTCCCTGACAACCATAATAGCCTGGCTAATTTTTTCTAAGGCTAACTTTTTATTATCTACTTTAGATTCAGTAACACGCTGAATCTTACGAACGTGTTCTTCTGTAGCTTCTGGCAAAACAGATACATCAATTTTATACTCACTGACGATGTGGTTTATAGCTTCACCAAAACCGATACCCTGTTTCTTGCAGATATAAGAGATAGAGTCCCACCTCTCTTTACAAACCCAGCAGTAGGCTGAATCTGTCACCCTATAATATCTGGCACTTTTTTTTCTATCTATACCATGAAAATTACACCCGAACTGTTCCTCCTCAAGTGTATTAGTAATGCGACCGTCGATTCTAAGAAGCTCCCCTAAAGAAACGTGCTGTTTTATTAACTCTTTAAGACTTTCAATATCCTTCATCGACTAATCACTTCCGAAATATCCGTGATATTATCAGCGTTCTCTATAGCGTGAGTATAGTTCCATATAAATCCTGTCTCAAAATCTATACAGGCATCAAATGGTTTAAAAAAGCTATTTCTACGATTCTTAAGACAGCAATATTTTATTCTATTATTATCCCCTTCAGAATCAAACTTATAAGAAGAAATAACAAGATCAGCACTTCGCTCGACCTCATGATTATTACTTAGAGCAGTCAAATCATATAGGCCTTCATTTTTCTTAGCCTCACGGTATCCATCACGGTTGCACTGGTGGGGGGATAATATCCTCATGCCCATACCATTATTAAATGTAAGGCATAGTCTCTTTAGATTTTTTACAACATTATTTGTAGTTTCATTATGGTCTCGAGAACGTTCGTCCTCATCCGCACCCATAAGACTAATATAATCTATTACACCAAAGTCAAGATTTCTTCCTGTCAACTGCAAATCCTGTTGATACTGCCTGAATTTAAGATCTACTTCAGAAAGAGTAGTAACTGTTTTATCAGGTTGCCACACAAAAAATCTTCCATATGGAGAACTTTCTGAGGTACTATCAAGATCATCACAAACTTTGAAAAAATATTCTTTCTCTTCTTTATCAAGTCTCCCATATAAAACATCGTTATATGAAATCTTTCCTACGAGATGAGCATACTTAGGCCATTCCAATCTAAATTTTGGATTACAACTATGCAGAATATAAATCTTAGTCCGAATTTCTTGGAAAGTCATTTCCAAAGTAACGAACACCGTATTCCATCCCCCATAAAGTGCTCGATATGCCTGATTAAGAGCAAAGGTTGTCTTACAATGCCCTGTAAATGCCGTAACAATCATTAGCTCACCTAACTTAAGACCTCCAGTAGAATCATCTATCTCCCGTAGCCATGTCTGTATCCCTATAGAGTCTGTAGGGTTGGCTTCTGACTTATTATATTGCTCTTTGACCTCCCGAGCATCCTCTTCACTGACAATTTGACTCTCTGTCTTAATACCACCCTTTTTCTGACTAAAACTCCGGGTCTCCCGTGCGATATAACTGATAGAATCAGAGATGCCTTTTAGCCTTGTCTTAATCTTCCCCTTTACGATATCAAAACCAGATGAAGCGATCTTCTGAGCATTATTGAGAACTTTATCCAGCTCCAGGATCTGCTGCTGTTCATTATACTGCTTAAGAATCGTTCGATAATCCATCCCGACATATGGTTGTTGACTTTTAATCTTATCCAGGATGACCAGTGTTGATTCACTTCCTTCGATAACCTGAAAATGGTTTTTTATAAATTCAAAAGAGGGGACCGATAGCTCAGAGGTATCACAATTTTTCACATATTCAAGAATAAAATGATAAAGATTTTTATATGCTTTTTCTTCTGGGGATTTAGGTACAATCTCCTGCATAGCTCTGAAGTTATTTACACAATCCCTTTGAGAAATTGTTTCAATACCATCAGCAGTTTTTATATAGACAATCGATCTGAATAGTGCGTCAATTTCTATCATTTTTTTACCTATATATTTGCGAGGTTATCGTTCATGTTTTTTTCAGTATTAATTAGGTTAGATCTGCGA
>Ga0184636_1000091_pt1 | contig 21073 bp, 14 predicted proteins | sample PLM3_60_b2_FD_133164 | JGI IMG/M metagenome (GOLD analysis project Ga0184636, IMG submission 133164) | Groundwater sediment microbial communities from an aquifer in East River, Colorado, USA - PLM4_90_b2 | ecosystem: Environmental > Terrestrial > Soil > Riparian zone | place: USA: East River... | reverse complement strand
TAATTACTGAAGAATGCAAGTTTGGATGAATATATGATAATAGACCAGTTTGAAAATTTTGAACGCTTCATGTTGAAAGTTAATAATAGTTTCTTTGTGAAAAACGTTGTGTTCTTTGTGGCCCAAATCAGTTTTGAGACAACCTCGAATAACGAAACTGACCCACCAACGATAGATAGTTGGTTATAAAAAAGACCGGGTGACAAGGCCACCCGGTCAATATCATCTATCATCTGTTTACCTATCATCTACTTCAAACCGTATTTATGCTTATATCTCTCGTACAACTGTGTTTGCTTATTTTCCAGGCTCACATTACGGCCTTGTATAAACGCAGCAGTGATGATGCTTGTTCTCATATCTAAAATATCTCCCTTACTCACCACAATGTTTGCATCCTTACCTGCTTCAATAGAACCGGTGCGATCATCAATGCCAAGGATCTTTGCCGCATTCAATGTAATTGCAGTTAATGCTTCTTCCTTGCTTAAGCCATAGGACGCAGCTTCACCTGCATTGAAAGAAAGATTGCGGTAGCGGCTTTCATCATGATCATCATTGAGTGCAAACAATACTCCTGCCTTTTGCAGCATGTATGGCGTTTTAAATGGCTGGTCAACATCCTCATCTTCTGTTTCGGGTAAACGATGCTCCCTTGCGAGTATCACCGGGATATTATTTTGCTTAAGCAGGTCAGCGATCTGCCAGCTTTCATTGCCGCCCACAATCACTACATCAATGCCAAGCTCTTTTACAAAATCAACAGCGATCAGCATTTGCTTTACAATATCAGCATGTACAAACAGCTTTTGTTTTTTTTCAAACAAAGGCTTCATTACTTCAAACTTGAGGTTGGTTTCTTTATGATTTGCTTCCTGTGCATAGGCTTTTGCTTCACGTAAAAATTTTTTAACTTCCTCAATTTTATCCAATCCTTCCTTTACCGGGTCGGTCTGTGGCTGCTGCTGGCCAAAAAAACCACCACCGCCAAATCGACCGCGGCGATTGACAAGACTGGGCATAATCAATTCCATACCCGTATTTCTTTTATACATGGCATCTTCCCAGTTCCATGCATCTAACTGCACAACTGATGTCGCTCCGGGCAATAAACTTCCTGCCGGTGCTATATTGGCGAGTAAAATACCATTTGCCTTTAGTGTATTGATGATCTTTGAATCGGCATTGTAAGCAACCACTGCCTGCACATTAGGGTTCCATTCTCCTATTTCCTGATAATCGTTTGAGCCACGAACGGCATTAGCGATCTCTTTCAATCCAAGATCGGTTTCGGCAAGAATAAGACCCGGATAAACCTGGTCTCCTTTTACATCAATTACTTCGCCTCCTGAAGTGGAAATATTGCTGCCGACCTGTACAATTTTGCCATCGGTTATTTTGATGGTACCATTGCTGATCACCGTTCCGTTACCCACATGTATGGTGGCGTTGGTGATATAAAAAGTTCCTTTCTGCGGAGGCATTGGATACACATCGTCCTGCGCATTAACTACAATTGCAAAAAGAAACAATGATTGTATAATAAAGAATATCTTTTTCATTTTCTCTGTTTTATTGATTTTGATTGTTGAGTTCATCGTAACTGTTCACTTCAAATAATCCATCATTGTGCTCATAATCCTCGCAATGAAGAACCACCTGTAAACTTGGACGAGCCGGTGTTGTACCGCCCGGATTTGTTCTTCCTTCAGCGATCATTTTTTGAATCAAACGATTGCGCTCAGAGGCAATTTGCTTTCTCAATTCCTTATCACGGTCACGATCAAAATAAACGATGCCATCAACAATTGTTTTGTTTGCCTTAGCATAAATGCTTAGCGGGTTGTCGCTCCATAAAACGAGATCGGCATCTTTTCCAACTTTTATACTTCCAACCTTATCATCCACATGCAATGCTTTTGCCGGATTGAGTGTTACCATTTTAAAAGCTTCTTCTTCAGTCAAGCCACCATATTTTACACTCTTTGCCGCTTCCTGGTTCAGGCGGCGAGCCTGCTCAGCATCATCAGAATTGATGCAGACATTTAAACCCACCTTTGTCATGATTGCAGGATTATAAGCGATCGCATCCTGCACTTCCAGTTTATAAGCCCACCAGTCAGAGAAAGTTGAAGCGCTTGCTCCATGCGCTTTCATTTTATCCGCGACTTTATATCCTTCCAGAATATGCGTGAAGGTGTTTACACGAAATCCATATTTCTCAGCCACTCTCATTAATTCAGTGATCTCACTTTGCACATAAGAGTGACAAGTGATGAATCTTTTTTTATTCATGATCTCAACAAGGGCATCCAGTTCAAGATCACGGCGAACGGGGATTAAAACATTACCCCCTTTCTTTTTATTATTGTCATCTGCCTCTTTAAGCTGCTTTTCGTAATCAGAAGCGCGTTGAAAAGCATCCACCTGCACTTCTTCCACACCCATGCGTGTATCGGGATAGCGGGTATTGCCCTGGGTAGAAGAAGTACGCTTCACGTTTTCACCCAATGCAAATTTGATAAAAGGATCAGCGCCTTTAAATTTCAGCTCCTCGTCATTTACACCCCAGCGTAATTTTATTAATTGCGTTTGCCCGCCAATGGTATTTGCTGAACCGTGCAAAATATGAGAGGAGGTAACACCCCCACTTAACTGGCGATAAATATTTATGTCCTCAGGATTTAAATTATCACCAATACGAACTTCTGATGTCACGGATTGTGCTCCTTCATTAATAGAAAAAGCAGCAATATGTGAATGTTCATCAATGATGCCGGGAGATAAATATTGCCCGCTTCCGTCAATTACTTTAGCAGAAGCATCGGAAAGATTTTTTCCTATCTGTGCGATCTTTCCATTCTTTACCAGTACATCTGTGTTTGGCAAAACACCTTCTTTCTCATTGGTCCATACTGTTGCATTCTTTATCAAAAGATTTTCCTGGTGAGGAAGAGAGTCCCATCCGTAAGAGCCAAAAGGATAGGTTACTTTTCCAAGACGCAGGGGAAATTTTCTTCTTGCACTATCTGTGGGCTCATTTGCTTTTACAAAACTGGCTGTCCATGTTAATGGATTTCCGGCAGTATCCACGCCACTCCCCTGCCAGGTATCACCATTGCTTACCCCGCTCAAACGCATGGTAGCTCCCCCTCTGCCGCCAAAACCACCTTGTCCGGGTTGACCCTGCCCCTGTCCCTGCGGTCTCCTGGAAGGAGTTGTTGAAAAACTCAGCTTCACTAATTTTCCATCATAACTGAATTTACCGGTGAGAGTGTCTTTCCCTATCACATTTGCTGTGGTAGCGTTTTTTACATCCAGCGTATAATTCATGAGGCCACCGGCAGCATTGATAGTAAGATTATATGTTGCGGCCACATTTGTCCAGGCCTCTTCTTTCACTGCATATTTGTCTCCCTGCACCCAATTTTCAATGATGATGGTTTTTTCATTGAACAAGGGACCGGTTGTAATTAAAAAATTTGCGAGTTTGCCTTCATCCAGGCTTCCCACTTTATCATAAACACCCAACCATGTGGCCGGAGTTTTTGTGAGAGCATCAAAAGCCTTGCTTTCGGTTAAGCCATAGTCAAAAGCCTTGCGAAGATTTGTCCAGAATTGTTTTGTGTCACGGAGATCAGCCGTTGTTAAGGCAAAAGGAATATTTGCTTTTTCAAAGACAGCAGGATTTGTCGGAGCCAGTTCCCAATGTTTCATATCAGCAAGCGAAACATATTTGGCATCATTAGGATCTTCCACATCCTGTGCCTGTGGAAAATTCAAAGACAAAATAAATGTCGCCTTTGTTGCAGCAATATCATTGATACGCTGGTATTCATTTCCGCCACCTTTAATAATATATTGTACGCCAAATTCATCACCTACTCTATCAGCACGTATATCACTCCATTTATCATTGGCATCAAAAATTTGGGGCAGGTTTTGGTCCTCATTCCATGCCTGCAAACTCATATTGACACCTTCTTTTGCCGGTTTGCTTTTGTACCATTGTGCATCGAGATAAGTTTGACGAAGCAGGGCCACGCTGCCCATCATCGAACCCGGATAAGATTGTGTAGAGGTTCCTTTACTAAATGAATAATGTGCCGAGGCTTTGTCTTTTACGATAACCAGGTTTTCTTTTTCATTTGCCAGTGTTACAACCACACCCGTGCCTCTCGCAATACCATCTTTATTATGAGTAAGTACAGAACCAAAGCCAAGGTCGCGAAGGGGTTTTGCGGTTTTGTCATCAACAGTAAAAATATCAGCCGCATTTGTTTCTGTATGAATTGCCTGGTTCCAGCCATATGCACCCTTTGTGTTAGAAGTAAATTGTTGCTGGCCAAAACCTCCGCCTCCAAATCCACCAGTACCTTGCTGACGCTGTTGTTGTGGCATTCCGTAATCACTGTAAATGTCAACCAGGGATGGATAAATATACTTGCCACTGCAATTGACAACCACAGCATCTTTGGGAACCGGCAGATTGGTTCCGACACCTGTTATTTTTCCATCACGGATAACCAGCGTAGCGTTGTTCAATGTGGTTTGTCCATCTTTTACAATAGTGGCATTTGTGAAGGCATAGCAACCGGTTCTTGGATCAGCTACTCCGTTAACCGGAAAGGTGACCTGGGCTTTTGCCATAATACAAAAAAGCAGGGTTCCAAACCCCGTCAGGAATTTCTCGCAGAGTCCTGCGGACAATTTTCTCATAGCAAAAAATTTTTTGAAAGTTATTGAAAAAACGATTTTAGGTAAAACTCTTTTCCGTTTAAAAAACCTGGATCAGCGGTAAAGGTCATGATATGACGGGAAAAATAAAAATATCTTGCTTGATGGAAAAGTTTTTTAGCCAGTGTTAATAATTTTTTGTTTACCGGTTACAATGCAAATTTCAGGTTGAGTTCCCGCATATGCGGAACACTTCATCGCCCGGTAATACTATTGAGCAGCCAAACTACGATCTTTTTTTACCAGGCAGGAACATAGCCGGCAGGAGAAGCACATAGCTATATGAATCTATATTTCTAAGCGATTATGTGGTTCTCGTTCAAACCCAAGAACCCTCTGAAATGCACATAAATAGTTTTACTTTTGAGGTCTGACCATTCTGTACTATGAGTGCAATAAAAGAAAGAATTATCATTCCTGATTTCAGGCTTTCTCCCCGGGTTGACCAGGTTGGTGTGGAAGAAAGGGCTGCCCGTTTTACCAAAAGAAGTATTAAAAAAGAATCTAAAGTGGAGGGGTTGAAACTGGCATTAAGTATGATCGACCTGACAACACTGGAAGGAAAAGATACGCCGGGCAAAGTGAAACAACTTTGTTACAAAGCAAAACATTTACATGATTCTTATGAGGGTTTGCCGACAGTAGCGGCAGTTTGCGTTTACCCATCCATGGTTAAAGTGGCAAAAAAGGCAGTAGAGGGTTCAAACATAAAAATTGCTTCAGTAGCTACAGCATTTCCAAGCGGACAAGCTGCTAGCAATGTAAAAATCGCTGATACAAAATTCGCAGTAAGTGAGGGAGCTGATGAAGTGGACATGGTTATTTCAAGGGGCAGATTTTTATCGGGTGATTACAATTTTGTTTTTGATGAAATAGCGGCAATAAAAGAAGCCTGCGCTGAAGCAAGGTTAAAAGTGATTTTAGAAACAGGTGAGTTGGTCACGCTTGATAAAGTTCGTCGTGCCAGTGATATCGCCATGCATGCCGGGGCTGATTTTATTAAAACATCTACAGGAAAAATCCAACCCGCTGCAACCATGCCCGTTACATTGACTATGCTGGAAGCGATCCGTGATTATTATTATAGCACAGGAAAAATGATCGGTATGAAACCGGCCGGCGGAATATCAAAAGCAAAATCTGCTTTGCATTATTTAGTGATGCTGAATGAAGTTCTTGGTGAGGACTGGATGAATAATCACTGGTTCCGTTTCGGTGCAAGCAGTTTAGCGAATGATATACTGATGCAATTAGTGAAAGAAAAGACAGGGGTTTACCAGGGTGCGGATTATTTTTCGATAGATTAGGCCCACCTAAATCCTCCCAAAGGGAGGACTTAGCATGGCACAAAGGCCAGTTTAAGGAAAAAACTGATTTTAAAAAAGTAGTCAATTAAGCGTGTGAAGTGAGTTGACCTTTCCTTTGGAATGTGCTGAATAGAATTAAAAAAGTACAAAAGTGCGGAGCAACAGAAGATTCATAGAAATTCTGTTGCCGGGCTCATAAAAAATAAATAATGCCAACAGCATCAAAAAAGAAAAGTAAATTAAAAAGCAACGGCACCCTTCGTCAGGCTCAGGGTGCAGTTCCTAAATTGAAATTCAACACCGGCTGGGAATATGCACCGGCGCCGGAAAGTAAGGCTCATATTAAACTGAAAGACCACTATGATCTTTTTATCAATGGAAAATTTGTAAAGCCATCTTCAGGTAAATATTTTGAAACGATCAATCCCGCCACCGAAGAAAAAATTGCGGATATAGCCGAAGCAAATGCTGCTGATGTTGATAAAGCCGCGAAAGCAGCAAGAACTGCTTATGAAAAGGTTTGGAAAAAGATGCCGGCCTTAGAAAGAGCAAAATATATTTTTCGCATTTCAAGAATGATACAGGAACGGGCAAGGGAATTTGCGGTGATTGAAAGTATGGATGGTGGTAAAGCGATCCGTGAATCAAGAGATGTGGATGTGCCTCTGGCAGCCAATCATTTTTTTTATTATGCGGGCTGGGCCGATAAATTAGAGTATGCCTTTCCCGGTCGTGTTCCGAAAGCATTGGGTGTTGCAGGACAAATCATCCCATGGAATTTTCCTTTGCTGATGGCTGCGTGGAAGATCGCACCGGCATTAGCAACCGGTAATACTGTTATTTTAAAACCTGCAGAAACCACTCCTTTAACGGCACTGAAACTGGCTGAACTTATCCAGGAATCAGGTTTGCCTGATGGTGTGGTGAATATCATAACCGGCTTTGGAAATACAGGAGCAGATATTGTTAATCACCCCGACATAGATAAAATTGCTTTCACGGGTTCAACTGAGGTTGGAAAAATTATTCAGAAAGCTGTTGCCGGGACAACTAAAAAACTAACTCTTGAATTAGGTGGCAAGGCGGCTAACATCATTTTTGAGGATGCGCCACTTGACCAGGCAGTAGAAGGTGTTATCAATGGAATTTATTTTAATCAGGGACATGTTTGCTGCGCAGGTTCAAGATTATTTGTCCAGGAATCAGTTTACAATGTCGTGCTGAGAAAATTAAAAGACCGGATTGAAACATTGATCGTGGGTGACCCATTGGATAAGAATACAGATATCGGTGCCATCAATTCAAAAACTCAATTAGAAACAATTAATAAATACATTAACATCGGAAAGAAAGAAGGTGCGGAAATGTACCAGAGTTCTTGTCCCATTCCCGGAAAAGGGTTTTTTTGCCGGCCCACTTTATTTACCAATGTAGCGCAAAGCAATCGTATTGCACAGGAAGAGATTTTCGGACCCGTGCTGGCTGTTCAAACTTTCAGAACAGATGAGGAAGTGATCGAAAAAGCGAACAATACTCCTTACGGGTTGAGTGCCGGTGTATGGACGGATAAAGGGTCAAAGATCTTTAATCTTACAACAAAGATGAGAGCAGGTGTGGTCTGGGCAAATACGTATAACAAATTTGATCCTACTTCACCTTTTGGCGGATATAAAGAAAGCGGCTATGGAAGAGAAGGTGGCTTGCATGGTCTATCTGCTTATTTGAAAATTTAAATCCCTCTTTCCGCCGAAGGCGGGAGAGTAAAGAAAATACAATGGAAAAAACTTTAGATCAAACGAAAACTTCTTTTAGTACGAATGGTGTTGGCGAAAAGAAAGCCGGCAAACAACGTGTAGAAGTTTTGAAGACCTATAAAATTTATATCGGCGGCCAGTTCCCGAGAACTGAGTCCGGTCGCTACTATATTGCGTCTAACAGCAAAGGAGATCAGTTGGCTAATGTTTGCCTGAGCTCAAGAAAAGATTTTCGTGACGCAGTGGTTGCAGCAAGAGCAGCATTCAAAGGATGGTCGGGGAGAGCCGCATTTAATCGCGGGCAGGTCTTATATCGCATAGCAGAAATGCTGGAGGGAAGAAAAGCACAATTCATTGAAGAATTGATGAAGCAGGATGTGAGCAGGACGCAAGCACAAAAGGAAGTAAACGTTTCTATTGATCGGTTACTATATTATGCCGGGTGGTGTGATAAATACCAGCAACTTTTCGGAACAGTAAACCCTGTTGCTTCATCTCATTTTAATTTTTCTGTGCCCGAACCTACAGGAGTTATAGCTGCTATCGCCTCACAGGATAATTCGCTGATCGGGTTGGTTTCAGTCATTGCTCAAATTATTACAGGGGGCAATACCTGTATCGTTCTCGCATCTGAAACAAAGCCTCTTTGTGCTATCAGTTTTGCAGAGGTCCTCAATTCGTCAGATGTTCCCGGTGGTGTCATCAATATTCTGACCGGTAAACCTTCAGAGTTGTTTTCACATTTTGCTTCTCACATGGATGTAAATGCTGTTATTTATTGCGGTGATGATGAATTGATCCAAAAAGAAATGCAGCAAAAAGCCGCGGGCAATGTAAAAAGAGTATTGCTTTACAAGGACGTGAACTGGTTAAGTGATAAAGGACAATCACCGTATTATATATTGGATACACAGGAGATAAAAACAACCTGGCACCCCATCGAGAATATTGGTGGCGGGAGTGGAGGGTATTAAATCAATAAATAGCTTGCCACCGCTCGGGGCAATAAATTAATTTGTAAAAATTTGTTAAGCAGCGGCACAGCCGGCAACGTCTGGTAAGATTTTTGACAGCTTAGCGGCAATCTGAAAATTTTATGAAAGTATTATTTCTTGCAACGTTTAGTTTGATAAGTCTCTCTTTGCTGGCACAGGATACAACAAATGATTCTTCTTCTTCCGTTGTTGTACATAAAGACCCGAGGTTAGATCTATTGATAAAAAAACAGGCCGAAATCAACGAGGTTTACAGCCGCGAAGCAAAAAAAACAGCAAAAGGTTTTCGCCTGCTTGTTATCAACACAAACAAAAGAGATGAAGCGATCAGTGCGAAAGCAAAACTGTACGAGTATTTTCCGGAGTTAAAATCATACCTCTATTACCAAACACCTTATTTTAAATTAAAGGCCGGAAATTTTAAGGAAAAGAAAGATGCGGAGTCTTACCAGAAAAAATTAAATATTTATTTCCCCAAAGGGGTTTTTATCATGACTGATGTTATTGAGGTAAAGCCTGAAAAAGAGCCGGATGAAATGAATTAAAATCCCTGTACCATTTATTTCATTAAAAGAATCCATCCCGACATGTCGGGATGGATTCTTTATTTTTGGCCATTAATAGGGTTGTACTGATTCAAATGATCTTATGCTGAAACAAACCATCAAACAACTGGCAAATAAATATGCACCGGAATTCATTGAGGTCCGTCATCATCTTCATGCTCATCCTGAATTGTGTTACCAGGAATTTGAGACCTCTGAATTTATACAGCAAAAATTAAAAGAGTTTGGAATTCCTTTTGAAGTAAAAGCGACTACAGGTGTTGTTGGTTTACTAAAAGGAAAGAATGCCGATGACAGAATTATTGCCCTTCGCGCAGATATGGATGCGCTGCCAATAAAAGAAGAAAACAAGATTGCCTACAGGTCTAAACGCGAAGGTCTGATGCATGCCTGCGGACATGATGTGCATACAAGCTGCTTACTCGGAGCTGCAAAAATTCTGAATGAGTTAAAGAACGAATGGAGGGGAACAATTAAGTTGATCTTTCAGCCGGGTGAAGAAAAAAATCCCGGGGGTGCCAGTATCCTGATCAAAGAAGGAGTGTTAGATAATCCAAGGCCAGAGGCAATCTTTGGACTGCATGTAAACCCTCAATTAGAAATCGGCAAATTAAGTTTTCGCAACGGCCAGGTAATGGCCAGTGCCGATGAATTGTACTTTACCATCAAAGGCAAAGGCGGACACGCTGCATCCCCGCAAACCTGTATCGACCCGATATTGATAGCATCACATTTGATCGTCAGTCTTCAGCAGGTGATAAGTCGCAATCGCAACCCTTTTGATCCCTCTGTTCTTTCCATTACAGCCATCCATGGAGGAACAACTACAAATGTGATCCCGGATGAAGTAAAACTTATGGGAACTTTTCGCGCAATGAATGAAGAGTGGAGAGAAAAAGCACATGAGCTGATCGAAAGAACCGCAAAAGAACTGGTACACTCAATGGGTGGTGAAGTGGAATTGAATATTGACAAAGGTTATCCTGTTGTTTTTAATAATGAGCAGCTGAATGAAAAAGCGAGGTCCCTGGCTAATGAATTTATGGGCGCTGATAATGTTGAAGAAACGGAAATGCGAATGGGTGCGGAAGATTTTGGTTATTATTCGCAGATCATACCAGGTTGTTTTTATCGCCTGGGCACAGGCAACAAGGCAAAAGGAATTACTTCCGGGGTTCATACTCCGACATTTAATATTGATGAAAATGCTATTGAAATTGGTATGGGTATGATGGCATGGCTGGGAAGCCGGGTGTAATGGCGAAAAGGGTTTTAAATTTTGAGTACATTCAGTTAGCTATTACAACTATAAACTATTTCTTTATGATCTACCTGCGTAGCTGCATGCTGATTACAGTTATATTAATTTTTCAAAACACATTTTCTCAGGTTGCTGATAATGATCAATATGATCGCCGGGAAATCATGATCAGCATGCGGGACGGAATCAAACTAAATACTGTCATCTTCACCCCAAAAAATTCAAACGAAAAATTACCTTTTCTTTTCCTGCGTACACCCTATGGTGTTAGTAGCAACCCGGGCCCGGAAAAAATACAATACATTAAAGACATGGCACAGGAAGGGTACTTTTTTGTATTCCAGGACATACGTGGTCGTTACAAAAGCGAAGGTAAATTTGAGATGCAGCGTTTTACACGCAATAAAAAAGATCCGAAAGCTATTGATGAAAGCACCGATACATGGGACACAATTGACTGGCTGATCCAAAATATAAAAAATAATACTGGAAAGGTGGGGATGTATGGAATTTCCTATGACGGCTGGACAACAGTAATGGGTGCTATCGATCCACATCCCGCCCTGGTAGCAGTTTCGGAACAGGCTTCTCCTGCTGATATGTTTTTGGGCGATGATTTTCATCACAATGGAGCTTTCCGGTTAAGTTATGGTTTTGAATATGCTTTTATGGAAGAAGCTTCAAAAACAGATACGCTTTATCCTTTTGGTGTTTATGATACTTATGACTGGTATTTGAAATTGGGATCTCTTGCCAATGTAAATAAAAAATACTTTTTCAACAGGCTGCCTTCATGGAATGATTTTTCTACTCATCCAAACAACGATGAGTTCTGGAAAAAACAATCTCTCGGATACCGGCTGGATACTCCAAAAGTCTACATTATGAATGTTGCCGGCTGGTGGGACCAGGAAGACTTTTATGGACCACAAAAAGCGTATGAGACCTGGGAGAAAAAAGATCAATCCAATAAAAATTACATCGTCATCGGTCCCTGGAATCATGGCGGATGGGCCGGCGGTGATGGCAGTCGTTTGGGAAATATAAAATTTGACACTGCTACAGGAATCACCTTCAGAAAAGAAATACAGGCCAGGTGGTTTGCTTACTATTTGAAAGGAAAAGGGGATGGTAATTTCTCTGAAGCCATCACCTTTCAAACAGGATCCAATCAATGGAAGAATTATGACAGTTGGCCTCCCAAAGAAGCTGTCAGAATGAATTTATATTTGCGGTCAAATGGAAAATTATCATTTGAAAAACCAAAAGAAAATTCATCCAATGATTTTGATAGCTATGTCTCTGACCCCGCTCACCCGGTTCCTTATCGTACCAGGCCGATTGAAGAAACCTATGGGCCGGGTTCCCGCTGGTACACCTGGCTGACCGAAGACCAGCGGTTTGTACACAATCGTCCTGATGTGCTGAGTTGGGAAACTGAAGTGCTGAAAGAAGACGTAGTTGTGACTGGTAATTTACTGGCAAGAATTTATGGAGCTACTACAGGCAGTGATTGTGATTGGGTTGTCAAACTGATTGACGTATATCCTGAAGATTATAAAAAGGAACCCAGGATGTCAGGTTATCAGCTCATGATAGCGAATGATGTTTTCCGCGGACGATTCAGAAAAAGTTTTGAAAACCCTGAACCGGTTACACCGGCTAAAGTGGAACTATACACTGTTGATCTGCACAGCCTCAATCATGTTTTCAAAAAAGGACATAAGATCATGGTACAAATTCAAAGCACCTGGTTCCCGATCATTGATCGTAACCCGCAGAAATATGTACCGAACATTTTTGAGGCAAAGGAATCTGATTTTATTATTGCTACTCAAAAAGTATATCATTCGACACAATTTCCTTCGCATATTGAATTATCGGTAATGAAAGAATAAAATGCAGTGTAAATGGCCTCGGATTATAATTTTGTACATTGCACCCCCTAATTTGTATTAGTTAAAAATTGCCGAACTGTCCCGATGGTTATCGGGATGATCTGGTATACGAGTGCGATCCGCTTTGGGACGACGAGTGAAGAAAGATTGAAATGGTAGCTACCAAGCCTTTGCTCCTCTCCGGCGAGCAGGCATAATTAAACAATTGCTATGCAAAAAGATTTGAACAAACAACAGGCTCTTGAGTATCATGCTAAAGGAAGACCAGGAAAAATTGAAGTAGTTCCTACCAAGGAAGCAAAAACACAACGAGATCTTTCATTGGCTTACTCCCCGGGTGTGGCGGTACCCTGTAAAGAAATAGCAGCTCATCCCGAGGACGTTTATAAATATACAGCGAAAGGAAATCTTGTTGCAGTGATCAGTAATGGCACGGCGGTATTGGGGTTGGGCGATATTGGCCCCGAAGCCGGTAAGCCGGTGATGGAGGGGAAAGGTGTATTGTTCAAAATTTTTGCCGATATAGATGTTTTTGATATAGAGATCAATGAAAAGGATCCGGAAAAATTTGTTCAGATCGTAAAAGCTCTGGAACCGACTTTCGGCGGTATCAATTTAGAAGATATCAAAGCACCTGAATGTTTTTACATTGAAAAGAAATTAAAAGAGCAATTGAATATTCCTGTCATGCACGATGATCAGCATGGTACAGCTATCATCAGCGCTGCTGCTTTGTTGAATGCCCTGGAAATTCAAAAAAAGAAAATCGAAAAAGCAAAATTTGTTGTGAATGGTGCGGGTGCCGCATCTATGGCTTGCATGATGCTGTATGAGGCCCTGGGTGCAAAACATGAAAATTTTTTAGTTTTTGACAGGAAGGGTGTGTTGCATAAAGAGAGAATTGACCTTGAAGAAATGAAGCAAAAATTTGCTAATGCAAAAGGAGAAATGACACTGACAGAAGCAATGAAAGATGCTGATGTTTTCATTGGATTGAGTACGGGAAATGTAGTTACCGGAGATATGCTAAAAGTCATGGCAAAGAACCCAATCGTTTTTGCAATGGCGAATCCTGATCCTGAAATAGCCTGGGAAGATGCGATACTTGCAAGAAAAGATGTGATCGTTGCTACAGGACGCAGCGATTTTCCCAACCAGGTAAATAATGTCCTCGGTTTTCCTTACATTTTTCGCGGGGCATTGGATGTACGTGCAAAACAAATTAATGAACCGATGAAGCTGGCCGCTGTTAAGGCCCTGGCTGAGCTTGCAAAAACACCGGTGCCTGACATTGTGAATCTCGCCTATGGTGAAAAAACCATTACGTTCGGACCGGGCTATATAATTCCCAAACCACTTGATCCGCGCTTGCTTTCAACAGTTGCGCCGGCAGTAGCAAAAGCGGCAATGGATAGTGGTGTTGCTCAACATCCCATTGCAGATTGGGATGGTTATATAAATGAACTCAACAAACGCCTCGGTTTGGATAACCAGGTTATACGTGTGATCGGTAACAAGGCCAGACGCAACCCCAAACGAATTGTTTTTGCAGAGGCTGATAATATAAAAATTCTCAAGGCTGCACAAATAGTTTTTGATGACGGGATTGGTTACCCCATTTTATTGGGAGATGAAAATAAAATTAAAACCATTGCAGCGGCAAACAATCTCGACATTGAAGGCTTTCCTATTTTTGATCCCCGGAGTGATTCGACTGAAGAAAAACGAAACCAGTACGCTGAAACTTTTTTTAAGAAAAGAGGTCGCAAAGGCTTTAATGCTTATGAAGCAAAAAAAGTAATGCGTGACAGGAATCATTTTGGTTGTATGATGGTGGAATGCGGCGATGCCGATGCCATGATCTCGGGTCTTACAAAAAATTATCCTGATACAATCAGACCGGCGCTTCATACGATTGGTACAGAGGAAGGAGTGGAGAAGATCGCAGGTATGTACCTGATGCTGACAAAAAAGGGACCCTTATTTCTTGCTGATACAACGGTAAACTTTAATCCCACTGCTCACGAAGTAGCGGATATAACTTTAATGGTGGCAAAGGAAGTACGCAATTTTAATATTACGCCAAGAATCGCATTGCTCAGCTATTCCAATTTTGGCAGCAGCAATTCTGAAGAAGCAAGATTAATGGCAACGGCAAGAAAGATCGTTAAACAAAGAATGCCATCATTGATAGTAGATGGTGAGATGCAGGCCAGTGTTGCTTTTAATAATGAACTGATGAAAGAAAATTATCCTTTTTCCGAATTAGTCGATAAAGACGTTAACACCCTTATCTTTCCGAATCTTGCAGCGGGTAATATCGCTTATAATTTGTTGAAAGAATTAGGCACCGCTGATGCCATAGGTCCCATTCTGCTGGGTCTGAAAAAACCGGTACATATTTTACAATTGGGCAGTTCCGTGCGCAGTATTATAAATATGGCGTTGATCGCTGTGGTTGATGCCCAAATAAAGTCAAAGATTCCAACAGAAGAAATTGTAAAAACATCAAGGTGGTGGAAGCGTTTCAGAAAAACATCTAAAGAAATGTAAGTTTAAAAGTTCACTGGTTCCAGAATTCCAAAGTTCATAAGCTATAAGATTAGTGTCGGGATTTTTGAACATTGAAACTTGTAAACTCTGGAACTCTACGTATTTTACACCCTGATACCAATGACCATCTTCAGTGAAATAGGCCGGTACCTTTTGATGATAAAGGGCATGTTCTCCAGGCCGGAGAATATGAAAATGTACTGGAAAGAATTTATTCACCAATGTTCCGAGATCGGCATTGGCGCATTAGGAATTGTTGTCATCATTTCTATTTTTATGGGAGCTGTGTCAACGGTTCAAACGGCCTATCAATTAGTCAGCCCTCTTATCCCCCCATCTACCATTGCCCAGATCGTACGGGATACAGTAATATTGGAATTTGCTCCCACTCTTATTTGTATTGTACTGGCAGGAGTTGTAGGAAGTAAAATTGCGAGTGAATTAGGTAATATGAGAGTAAGTGAACAAATAGATGCATTGGAAATAATGGGCATTAATACAAAAACTTACCTTGTTTTGCCAAAAATACTTGCAGCCCTTCTTGTAATTCCAATGCTAGTGATCATTGCGGCTGTATTGGGAATTTGGGGAGGCAGACTCGCCGGTACTATGGCAAATATTCTTTCTGCCACCACTTATGATAAAGGATTGCTGGAAGGATTTGTGCCTTATAATGTAACTTTTGCCATGGCAAAGGCTTACACCTTTGCTTTCCTGATCTCAAGCATACCGGCCTACTATGGTTACTATGTAAAAGGCGGAGCCCTGGAAATTGGCAGGGCGAGTACCAGGGCCGTAGTCACCAGTTGTATAATGATCCTGCTCGCGGATTATGTGCTGGCTGCAATTCTTCTCCCAAAATCAGGAACTTAATTAGGATTTCAGAATGCTTGAAGTAAAAAACATAAAAAAAACTTTTGGTGATAAACCGGTGATCGAAGATGTAAGTGCTGTTATGAAACCCGGGCAGTGCAATTTGATCATTGGCACCAGCGGCAGTGGCAAAACTGTTTTAATGAAATGCATGGTGGGCCTACTTCGCCCTGATAGGGGAGAAATTTTATATGACGGTAAGAGCTTTACAGAAATGAAGACTGATGAAAAAACCGAAATCAGAAAGGAGATCGGCATGCTTTTCCAGGGTTCGGCCTTATTTGATAGTTTAACGGTTGAACAAAATATAATGTTTCCGCTGAACATGTTTACTAAGAATTCGTATCGTGAAAAATTAGACAGGGTAAATGAAGTGCTTGAAAAAGTGAATCTTAAAGACACCAATAAAAAATTCCCTGCAGAATTAAGCGGGGGGATGAAAAAAAGAGTGGGCATTGCCAGAGCGATTGTCTTAAATCCCAAATATCTTTTTTGCGATGAGCCTAACTCCGGCCTTGATCCGCAAACTTCGCTGCTGATTGATAAACTGATAAGGGATATAACCATTGAATACAACATTACCACGATAGTGAATACACATGATATGAATAGTGTGATGGAGATCGGCAATTATATTTTGTACTTGTTTGACGGGCACAAAGAATGGGAAGGAAATAACAAAGAGATCATTTTTAGTAAAAGCCAGCGGCTGAATGATTTTATTTTTGCTTCAGAATTTTTGCGTGACGCAAAAGACATGCGCATGCTGGAAGAAACCGGCAAGATCTCCAACGAAAGAAATATGCAGGAACTGACCGAAGAAGATGCCCCCACCCTTGTTCCTCCACCTGATGAAGAAGAAAGAAAAGAATGAAGAAGATCATCATTTGCCTGTCATTATTATCATTTATCCATGTATCCGGACAAGATATCTGGATACACACCGACAAATTCATTTATAAACGAGCCGAGACGATCAACCTGAAATTTCTTACCGGCAAAAATTTTAAAGGCACTAACTGGAAGGGAAGCAATGATGACGTAGATGTGCTTCGATTATTTTTTGAGGATGTAATCGACAGAAAACTGGATAATAACTTAAGTGACCGCAATGGCGATTCTTTGCAAATTGTCATGCTCGATGAAGGAACAGTAGTCGTTACTTCACAAACAAAAAATTCTTTCCGTGACATAAAGGCAAATGAGTTTAATGATTATTTGAAGGAAAACGGATTAACAGATATTTTGAAATACCGGGTGAAAAATGGCGATACGATAAAGGCGGGACTTGAAAATTACCGGCATTGTTCAAAAACAATTTTCCAGGTCGGCGGCAAAACAAATAATACCTACAAGCAAAAAACAGGGTTGCCGATTGACATAATTCCAGGTGAACACCCGTATTCAGTTGCAAGGGATGGACATTTCAAAATGAAAATATTTTTTTTAGGGAAGCCATTGAAAAACTCAAAAATAAAAGTATGGCATAGATCAAAAGATAAGATTAGCCAGGAAGATTATACTACCGACAAGGAGGGTGAAGTAAAAATTTTTTTATCCCCTGAAGGAGAGTGGATGATCAGCTGTATAAAAATGGTAAGACTCCAAAATGATCTGCAGGCCGAATGGCAGAGCTATCGGGGATCGCTGACTTGGGGCTATCACTAATGTACTAATCCCACAATAAAAACACAACCAGCAGTAAGTAACAAGTTCCAAAGGAATACCGCTGGCACAACCAGAAATCCTTACTTTTGCTCCACTCAAAAAAATCTATGAGCATCCTCGTCAATAAAAATTCAAAAATTTTAGTACAGGGTTTTACCGGAACGGAAGGAAGTTTTCATGCTGAACAAATGATTGAATATGGAACTAATGTTGTGGGCGGTGTTACGCCGGGAAAGGGTAGCCATACACATCTTGACCGCCCGGTTTTTAATACTGTTGTTGATTGTGTAAAACAAACGGGCGCCAATGTAAGTATCATTTTTGTACCGCCGGCATTTGCTGCTGATGCAATTATGGAATCGGCCGAAGCAGGAATCCGTTTGGTGGTTTGTATTACGGAAGGCATTCCTACACAGGATATGGTAAAGGTGAAAAATTATTTACTGGAAAAAAATACAAGATTAATCGGACCTAACTGCCCGGGTGTAATTACAGCAGGTGAATGTAAGGTGGGGATCATGCCGGGTTTTGTTTTTAAACCGGGCAAAATTGGCATTGTTTCAAAATCAGGAACACTTACTTACGAAGCTGCTGACCAGGTGGCCAAAGCAGGACTTGGAATTTCAACTGCTGTAGGTATCGGCGGCGATCCCATCATTGGAACAACTACGAAAGAGGCTGTTGAATTATTTATGAATGATGACAATACCGATGCTATCGTAATGATCGGTGAAATTGGCGGGGGTATGGAAGCTGAAGCAGCCTATTGGATAAAGAACAATGGAAATAAAAAACCGGTTGTTGGTTTTATTGCGGGTCAGACTGCGCCTCCGGGTCGTCGTATGGGACATGCAGGAGCGATTATCGGCGGAGCTGATGATACGGCTGCAGCAAAAATGAAGATCATGAGTGAATGCGGAATCCAGGTAGTGCAGAGCCCTGCTGATATTGGTAAAACAATGGCTAACGTACTATCCTCTGTCCTCCTGAAAGAGTGACTCAGGTTGTAGATACTTTATTTATTTCTTCTGTTCTTATTCAGCACAAAATTCTTTATACATTAAAAAGCCCCTTCAAATATTGAAGAGGCTTAACTTTTTATTGAATTCCTTACTCCCTTTTACGCCGTGCTGAAACTTTAGCGCAAGCGTTAGAAGGATTGAGGATTAATGGCTACGGATATAACGGGCCAATTCATCCTTGCTTGTAGAGTATCTAAACGCATCATTTACCACAGAGTAATTGCGCTGATCTACGGTTTTATCGTACGCAAGTTTTGCAAGATCCAGTTTGTTGTTTTCTGAATCAAATAACTGTAGCATTTGCTTAACCTGGGCAGATGTGAAATAATTTGAATTGATGATTTGTGTAGCAGATTTCAGCATATTGTTTTCAAATCTTTCACGACTGATATTGTTTAATACCCGACTGAAATCAACATCCGACATAGCCTTGCTAAAATTTCCATTACCATATTCTCCATTGTTACCATAGCCACCATTGTTACTTCCATAACCGTCGTTGTTACCATAATCACCTTGTCTGTCATCTCTGTTACCCCACTTGCTGTCGCGGTCATTAGAGTTCCGGTCACGGTCACCATAGTCACCAAAGTTGCGGCCATTATCAAAATCATAATCATGATCATGTCTCCAGTCCTTGTCATTCCAGCCAAAATCACGGCCCTTCATCCTGTTTTCAAGTACCTGTGCTCTTCCAAAACGATCAATGCTGATCATGACATTGGTATTAGGTTTTATCATCATTGAATTACTGAATACAACATCATACCTGCTACCAAAAATCGTAAAGATTCCAAAACTGCGCTGACGATATACCTTAATGGAATGAAAGCCTGGCTGCATATCCTGGATACGCAGGTAATTAGCATAAGGTTCAAACCGGCGGCCATCGATCACAACCCTGATATCCGTTTGATCAACCGACTTGATGGTCAGCATCGCTTTCGGCCTTGCGGCAGCGAAAAGTGAGACGGTAAGAATTAAAGTTGCGAAGAGTGTAAAAATTTTTTTCATGTTATTTGTTTTTAATAATTAATACGGCCAACTGGTATTTACCGGATAAAATACCAAGAAGACCTAATTTGTTTAAATTTCCGGTTGAGATCTGTTCGAAGATTTGTTTTATTTTTTTCATTGTCGCTCCTTTTGGTCTTTATGTTTTTCAAAGCACATGCCACCAATTCATAAAATGCTGCAATGAAACGTTAAAGCATTTTATCCACTAAGACTGAAAAGATTGCTTCAGCCAGAACTGCCTGCTGCAGGGCATTTCAGCGGTTTGTTCTTTATCGTTAAAGAATTTTGTTCACGCAAGGTTTGTGAAAAAGGATATAATACTGCATCCATTGAAAGCGATAATTAATAACTTGTAAAAAATTGGCAAATGATGATGCAACCTTTCCGGACAATTTTTATTTTTTTGGCATTTGTAATTATTATTTCATTGAAAATAACTGCGCAGACGCCTGTTAAAAATTATGAAAAAGAATGGAAGCAGGTGGATGCCTTTGTAAAAAAAGAATTACCTAAATCGGCATTAGAGCAGGTAAAAAAAATTTATGTACTAGCAAAAAAAGAAAAACAGGATGCCCAAATTATAAAGGCTTTAGTTTATATGACCGGTTTACAAAATGAAAACCGGGAGGACAATGAAGCAGTGAGTATCCGGGAAATAGAAAAGGAAATTTTAATAAGAACTGAACCGGGAGTTTCTATTTTAAATAGTTTATTGGCCGGGATGTACTGGAACTATTACCAGCAACACCGCTACCAGTTATATAACCGGACAAATACAAAAGATTTTTCACAGAATCCTGCGGATAAGAAAGATGATATAGCTACCTGGACAGCCGATGATCTTCATAAAAAGATCAGCGAACTGTATTTACAATCCATCAAAAATTCAATACTTCTTCAGCAAATAAAACCTGAACCCTATGATGCGATCATTGTAAAAGGAAATGTCCGTCACCTTCGTCCCACTCTTTTTGACCTGCTTGCTCATCGTGCATTGGGTTATTTTAAGAATGATGAACGGGATATAAGCCGCCCTGCCTATGCTTTTGAAATTGACCAGGCTGCTTCGTTTGATGAAGCCGCGGTTTTTGCAAAACATAAATTCACAACAAAGGATTCCCTTTCTCTTCAGCACAAGGCCTTATTGCTTTACCAGCAATTGATCGCTTTCCACCTGAATGATGCAAAGCCTGATGCTTTAATTGATGTAGACATTGAACGAATTGAATTTATCAATGACAAAGGAGTTCAGCCAAATAAAAAAGAATTATATCTCGCAGCATTAAAACACCTGGCCCGGCAATATGAAAATTCTCCTGCGGCCTCCCAGGCATGGTATTTAATCGCCCGACAGTACAATGCGGATGCTTCAACCTATCAGCCTTACGGTGATACAACTCATCGCTACGATCGCATAAAAGC
>Ga0184636_1000090_pt1 | contig 21135 bp, 17 predicted proteins | sample PLM3_60_b2_FD_133164 | JGI IMG/M metagenome (GOLD analysis project Ga0184636, IMG submission 133164) | Groundwater sediment microbial communities from an aquifer in East River, Colorado, USA - PLM4_90_b2 | ecosystem: Environmental > Terrestrial > Soil > Riparian zone | place: USA: East River... | reverse complement strand
GGGCTAATTGAAATACTATGGCAAGTGTAAAACCCAGTGCAACGTGCATAACAGCAAATCCAATAGCCCATGGACCCCAGCCAACAAAATAAACAGGAATAAGTATGTAAAACAAAACATAAAACGCCTTACTCAGCCAGAATATAATATGCTCTTTCGTGTCCATTTTCTGCAACGGTGTACTGATGATTCTTTGATGGAAGTATTTATTGAAATCCATCATAAAAACCCAGGCAAAAGAAGAAATAGCATAAACCAGCACAACATAAATATGCTGAAAACGATGGGCAGGAACCCATTTCTGCGTGGTGCATTGACGCATTATAGGGCTTTTAGCAATGTCATCATCTATACCATCCACATTTGTATAGGTGTGATGAATAATATTATGTTTGAATTTCCAGATAAAAGCATTTCCGCCCAATGCATTCAACGTGTGGCCAAATATTTCGTTTACCCATTTTTTACTGGAAAAACTTCCGTGGCAGGCATCATGCATTACATTAAAACCAACGCTTGCTAATACAAAACCAAGAATGCCGCATAATGCAACAGCTAATAACGCGGGCATGGGGAAAAGCAAAAGGGAAATATATAAACCAATAGCAGCAGGAATGAGTATTCCCGATTTTATATACAATTTCCAATTGCCGGTTTTTTTTAATTTCTTTTGCTGGAAATATTTATCTACTTCTGATTTAAGAACAGAATAAAAAGCACTGCTCTTATTGTTGAAAGTTACTTTAGCCATGATGGATTAGTGTTTATTGGCAAACAAATTTTACTTACTACATAATACCTTGCGGAGAATTATACAATTAGGAAAAAGGTATTGCAATTTTGCTAAAGCTACGAAAGTTTAATGACCTATTTATGTAATTGGTCATATTTTATATAAACATTGAGATATAACTATTTATATACACATACCACCGGGTTTTACAAGCAAAGTTTAGTACTTCTACTGAAAAATTTTAATTGATTTTGAAAGGAACGATCATCTCAAATTCAGGAATATTAACCTCAAAGATTTTTTTGTTGTTGAGGTTTTCCATTTGATAACTACCCCGCATCTTTCCCATTTCCGTACGCAAATTACATCCGCTAACGTACTGATATTTTTCACCAGGCTGTAATGTAGGTTGTACTCCTACTACACCTTCACCCTCCACTTCACGGTAACTTCCATTGCTGTCAAAAATATTCCAATGGCGACGATTCAATTTTACAGGAAAAGAATTGTGATTTTCAAGCGTAATGCGGTAAGCAAACATGAATTCCGATTGCAGCGGGTTGCTGTAATCCGGCTGGTAAAATGTTTCCACACTTACCTCAACTCCTTCAGAGATCAGATTGGTCATGAAAGTTGCTTTGTGTAAAAATAGAACAAAATGACGTAACCTTAGGGCCATTTACTGCGAAATCATTACCCAAGCATTAATTTTGCGACCGAAAACAGATCTGTATGAAAATAGCTGTGGCTAACGGCGATGGAATAGGCCCGGAAATAATGGAAGCGGTTTTAAAAATTTTTAATGCCAATAAGGTTCCGCTGCAATATGAGTTTGTCGAAATGGGTAAATGGGTTTTTGACAAAGGCTTTAGCAATGGCATGACACCGGAAGCAAAACAAACGATTGAATCGCTGGGGTTACTTTTTAAAGGGCCGATGGAAACGCCAAAAGGAATGGGGGTAAAAAGTATAAATGTTACTGCCCGCAAAACATGGAACACCTACGCCAACGAACGAAGGTTTCAAACCCTGCATGGCGTTGATACAGTTTTCAGCCGGGCAGGCATTCCCATTGATATTACTGTAGTAAGAGAAAATATTGAAGACACTTATGGTGGTATTGAACATATGCTTACACATGATGTGGCGCTGAGCCGTCGTTTCATCACAAGACCCGGAAGCCTGCAGTTGATACATTATGCTTTTGAAATAGCAAAAAAGAAAAAAACAAAAAGAATTACCTGCGGGCATAAGGCAAATATTATGAAGCTTACCGACGGTTTGTTCCTTGAATGCTTTTATGAAGTGGCTAAAAAATATCCAGAATTAAAAGCTGATGACATTATTGTAGATGATCTTTGTATGAAGCTTGTTACAAAACCTGATACTTTCGATGTTGTAGTTCTTACTAATCTGCAGGGTGATATTGTCAGCGATCTTTGTGCAGGTTTAGTGGGTGGTTTGGGATTTGCTCCCTCCGCAAATATCGGCGATCATATTTCAATTTTTGAAGCCGTACATGGAACCGCCCCTGATATTGCAGGAAAAAATATTGCTAACCCGACAGCCTTATTATTGAGTGGAATTTCCATGCTGCATCATCTTGGCTTAACGGAAAATGCGGCCATTATTGAAAATGCGCTGCTCTATACATTGGAAAACGGAGTGCACACAGGAGACTTTGGCGATAAAACAAAACCCGCTGTAAACACTACGCAATTTGCAGAAGCGATCATCAGCAACTTTGGGAAAAAACCAAAAATGAATGCTAAAGAAATTATTCCCAACATGCCGGGAACGCCTGCTCCAATTAAATTGAGCAAAAATCCTATGATCATTTCAACGGAAACTGTAAACGAAAAAATCGTGGGTGTGGATCTTTTTATTGAAAGTGATGAGCAACCGGGTGAGATCGCTAAAAAATGTCAGCGGCATGCGGGAGTAAAATTCAAGCTTGTCAATATCAGTAACCGTGGAACACAGGTTTGGCCTACGGGCTCTGTTTACACCAATCTCGTAAATCAATATAATGTTCGTTTTGAAAGTTTGAATGACGAAGAATTAAATCAGTATGATATCATCGGCTTGTATGTAAGTATGAGTGGAAATTTTAAAATCTGTTCTCTTGAATTACTTAATATGTGGGGAGATAAAAAAGGTTATTCGCTTGCACAAGGGCAATAGGGTGTAGAGTACATGGTTTTTTGATTTTGTCCCGATAGCCATTGAGCTTCTGTTACGCCGTCAGGCAGCCCGGTTTTACCTTCCTGACTCCATTCCGCAAAATTTCGTAGATTTAATTTACCATTCAACCGTTGTGCTATGTTAAGAAAATTATTAATTGCCGCTTTTATTCTCCCGCCGTTTTTTTCTTTTTCACAACTTAAATTTCAGGATATATCTTTTGAAGAAGCGATTAATAAATCAAAACAGACAGGTCAACTTATTTTTTTGCAGGTTGAATCACCAACTTGCTTACAATGTAATGAGGTGGCTAATAAAGCCTTTGAAAACGAAAAGCTTTCCGGTGACCTGCAACAGATTTTTATTTGCCTCAGAATAACAGCAGATCATCCCGACAGGCAAATAATAAACTCATTGTACAATATGCAGAATGGCTTTGGATCATTATTCATAGGAAACGATAAAACTTTGATCCATAAATTTCCAAAAACAACCACAAGAGCAGCTGATTATAAAGAACAAATGGATATTGCATTGCAAAAAGCAGGCGAGGATTTAAAGGTCAGCGAGTTGGAAAAAGAGTATAATAAAGGAAACAAAAGTCCCGGTATAATGGAGTCGCTTTTACTAAAAAGAAAAACGCTCAATCTTCAAACAGATTCATTATTGGAGGAATACACTTCGTTATTACCACCGGATTCGCTGACATCGGAAAGAACCTTACTATTTATTGCGCAAATGGCTCCTCTTGTTGGTAGTAAACCTGATCTTTTGCTTAGAAAAAATTTTACTTTATTTAATAAGATCTGGTATTCCATGAACCTTCCTTTGCGTGCCAGCATCAATAACCAGGTAATATACCGGTCGATGCAAAAAGCGATCAAAGAAAAAAATGAAGCTTATGCTTACAGGATTGCCACTTTTGCCCGCGGTACCAATACCAATGCACAGTCAGCAGCGAAGGCATTTGAATCGAACATGATCATGTATTATAAAGAAACAAATGATATTAAAAATTATCTTATCCGCGCTGTTTATTATTATGATAATTATTATATGACAGTGAAGCCTGATTCAGTAAAACTCAGAGATTCCTTGACCCGATCAAAATTATTTTCACAGGCTCCCGTCACGACTGTAAAAAAAGGCGATTCAGTCTTTCGGAGAAGACAGGTCGCTTATTTACCCATAACTCAAATGTTCACAAGAGATCTTAATAACGGCGCCTGGAATATTTATACTATGACAAAGGACTCTCTTTATCTGCAAAAAGCTCTTGAATGGGCAAAACGGGCGAATGAATTTTTTGAAAGTCCGCAAGCAATGGACACTTATGCAAGATTGTTATATAAAACCGGAAATCCTCAGCAAGCTATAGAATGGATGAATAAGGCGATTTTGGTTAGAAAAAAGCAAGGGTTTGATACAAAGGAATACGAGGCCGTTCTTTCTAAAATGAAAAATGGAAATAATAAAATAGATACTTATCAATAATAATTCAATAGAAATATTTTCAATAAAAAAATTTATTCATTTCCACCTGGAAACTATTTCACCAGTTCTTTCGCCCGGGCAATGATGTGCTTTGCACTGATACCGGCATCATCAAGTAACTGATCCTTAGTTCCCGATTGGGAAATTTTTGTGACGGCGATTTTTTCTACTTGTCCTTTGCCTTGTATGGCTGAGGCTGCAAAATCTCCCATGCCTCCATGTTCAAAATGATCTTCAACCGTGATAAGAATTTTTTTCTTCGTCTCCTCCAAACATTTTTTGAGTGCGCCCTTATCAATAGGATTAATAGAATAACAATCAACAACCCGGGCATTTATACCTTCTTTTTTTAATTCATCTGCCGCTTTGATCGCCTCAAATACAGTGATGCCGGTAGCCGCAATGGTCAATTGATCGTCTTTTGACTGCCGAAGAATCTTTGAACCACCAATTGGAAATTCTTCTGTATTCTCATAAAGCAGAGCTGTCTTCGGGCGAAGTGTCCGCATGTATGCAAATCCCTTATGACTTATCATTTGCGGAATCAATTTTGCCGTGGAAACCGCGTCTGCAGGCTGAAGTATAATAGTACCAGGGATTGACCCAAACAAAGCAATGTCCTCAAGACCCATTTGCGAAGGACCATCTTCTCCGATGGAAACACCCACATGTGAGCCAATAAATTTGATATTCGTTTCCGAAACCCTTGCCATACGGATTTGATCGGCAGCTCTTGTTAAAAATGCAGCAAAGGTAGCGGCAAACGGTATTTTGCCAAGCCTCGATAACCCTGCTGCGACTGTGATCATATTTTGTTCTGCGATATAACATTCAACAAAGCGATCGGCAAACTTTTTTTGAAACTCTTCAGTGAAGGTTGAGTTTTTTACATCGCCATCGAGCACATATATATCTTTATTTTTCTCTCCCAGCTTAACGAGAACTTGCCCAAAAACTTCGCGGGTAGCATATTCTTTATTTTTTTCAAACGACATCTCAGCAGAAGATTCAGCATGAGTGTTTTCCGGCAATTTTGTTTGACCGGGTTTTTTCAGATTGAATCGTAAGTTGTCATCTGCATTCCCCAATTCTGCCAATGCCTTCTGCAATTCATCCTTTTTAAGAGCCTTCCCATGCCAGCCATCCTTGTTTTCCAGGAAAGAAATGCCTTTGCCTTTAAACGTTTTTGCGATAATAGCATAAGGTTTCCCTGTATTATTTTCAGTAGCCGCATCAAATGCTTTTTGAATTTCATCCAAATCATGTCCGTTAATAGCCATCACTTCAAAACCAAAGGCCTGGAACCTGCTGGTATATTTTTCAATATGATGACCGAACATTGTTTCCTGGCTTTGAGCCAGGCGATTAATATCAAGAATGGCAATAAGATTGTCAAGATTATGATACGAAGCAAAATTTGCAGCTTCCCAAATTTGTCCTTCGGCTAATTCACCGTCGCCTGTCAATACATAGGTCTTATAAGGAAGATTCTCGCGTTTAGCCAGCAATGCAAGTCCTGCACCTACAGACAGACCCTGGCCGAGAGAGCCGGTAGCAGCTTCCGTATAAACAAACTTTGGAACCGGGTGGCCTTCGAAACGACTTCCAAACTTTCGGAGTGTTTTAAGTTCTTCCAATGGATAAGCACCTGCCATACCAAACAAACTATATAGCAACGGTGACGCATGTCCTTTGGAAAGAACAAACCGGTCGTTATAAAGATTGAGTGGATTGGCAAGATCGTAGGTGAAATATTTATCAAAAAGCACGGTAGCAATATCTGCTGCTGATAAACATGATGTTGGATGACCCGACTCTGCTTCAGTGGTTGAAATAAGACACCATTTACGGATCAGTTTAGCTTTTTCCTGTAATTCTTTGAACTTTTCCATGTATAATTCTTTTTCAATTTTACCCGGATAAGTTTCAGAGGATGGTAATTTTCTTCAAAGATACTTCAGTACTTTTTTGTGTGGATATAATCATTTTTTTGCAGCCACTGCATTATTTTATTTCGTTGGTCACCCTGGATAATAATTTCACCATCCTTTGCAGAACCACCTGTTCCGCAAAAAGCTTTTATTTTTTTTACTAGTTCCAGCAGATCCTCATCCTTACCGGTAAAACCTTCAATCAGTGTAACAACTTTACCCCCCCTGTGCTTTGTATCCAACCTTAACTTTAACCGTTGCTGGCCAGCTGGTAAAGTTTCAACACTTTCGTTTTCCTCTTCAAAACGAAAATTTGGATCAGTACTATAAACAAATCCTCTTTTGTCTGATTTATTCTTCTTACTCATCATAATCATTTAAACAATCACCGCTTTTAAACTAAGATCCAGGCTTCTTGCCTGGTGTATCAATCCACCCACACTTACGTAATCCACCCCTGTTTTAGCATACTCTTCTATATTATCCAAGTTTATGCCCCCGCTGACCTCTGTTTCAAATTCACCATCAATCAATCCTAAAGCTTCAGTAATCTGTCGGGGGTTAAAATTATCAAACATGATACGAAAAACTTTCTTTCTTCCAATTTCAACTATTTTTTTAATATCTCCGATGGTTCTTGCTTCAATTTCTATTTTCAGATCCGGTCTAACAGACTGAACATACTCATAAGCTCTTTCAATTGCATATTCAATACCGCCACAAAAATCAATATGATTATCTTTCAGCATGATCATGTCATACAGTCCAAAGCGATGATTGATTCCTCCACCGATCCGTACAGCTTCTTTTTCCAACAACCTGAAATTGGGAGTTGTTTTTCTTGTGTCTAAAACTTTGGTTTTATACTTTTTTAGTTTATTCGTGTATTGTCTCGTCAATGTCGTAATACCACTCATTCGCTGCATACAGTTCAACACCAAACGTTCACACTGCAAAATGACAGGCACAGAAGCATGAACTTCAAACGCTGTTTCTCCAACTTTCATTTCATCCCCATCTTTTTTAAAAGTTGTAAAAACAGCACCTGGCTCTTTATAATGAAAAATTTCACGGGCAATTTCCAATCCTGCCAAAACACCTTCCTCTTTGATCTTTAAAACTGCTTTTCCTTTTATATCAGCCGGGATACAGGATAAAGTTGAATGATCACCTTCCCCAATATCTTCTTCCAGGGCAGCGTCAATAAGCTTATGCAATTGTTCTTTGAAATTCTTCATGTACGCAAAAATAAAAAGCCTTCCCGAAACGGAAGGCCTGCAATTTATTTAAGTTTTTTTAGTCGTATCAAATGGCTGAGAACCTGATCTGCCTGATAACATTTTTTCCTGTTACCGTTTTCATAAATACCGTAGTGCGATAATTTCCTGATTTTGTTTGAAGGTTTCCCACACAATAGGGTTGCCCATTCTGATCTCCTTTGTGCTTTACTTCAAAAGATTTTACTTCGTTGTTCTCAAAGAAATCCTTCAGAATAAGTATAGCCTGCGCTTTGCTATAATTATTGCTTTTATCAGGAAGAGTGATCTCAACATTATCATCCATATACTTACCTAATTCGGTAGCCTTGCCATCTTTAAGGGCATCTATGACTTCATCCAGGTTACTATTCTGAGTAACAAACGAAACCATCAGAAGGCTCAAAAAAACTGTTAGTGTAGAAATGAATGTTTTCATATAAAGTTTGTTTTTGCGGTAGTATGGGAACGAAAAATGTGCCACAGTTTATTGAAATTTTTAATAGACCTCTAAAATAATAAAATCCCTATCCTTTTTCCTTTACTACAGTCTTAATTCCTTAAATAGAGTAGTTTTACAAGCCATTGCTCCTTAATGAACCACGAAATTATACCAACTTAAATCAAGGTGTTAAAAAATGAATAAAAGAAAAGTTATTCTCGTTATTATGGACGGATGGGGATTGGGAAAAGTTGCTTCTTCTGATGCTATTCAACATGCCAAAACGCCTTTTGTTAGCTCCTTATACCAGCATTTCCCTAACACAGTTTTAACTACATGCGGGGAAGCCGTCGGTCTGCCAGAAGGACAGATGGGAAACTCTGAAGTAGGCCATTTAAACCTTGGCGCTGGTCGCATTGTTTACCAGGAGCTACAACGAATAAACGTAGCGATACAGGACGGTTCCTTTGCTAAAAATGAGGTTTTATTAAATGCTATCAGGCTGGCTGAAAAAAACCAAAGGCCATTACACCTGATTGGATTGGTTAGTGATGGAGGGGTTCATTCTCATATCAACCACTTAAAAGCGATTGTTGACGTTTGCAAGGCTGAAAATCTGAATAATGTTTTTATTCATGCTTTTACTGACGGCAGAGATACAGATCCAAAAAGTGGTTTAGGTTTTTTAAAAGATCTGCAATTACACCTGAACAAAACGGTTGGCATAATTGCATCTGTAACCGGCCGGTATTATGCCATGGACAGAGACAAACGTTGGGAAAGGATCAAGCTTGCTTATGATGCCCTGGTAAAAGGGGAAGGAGAAAAAGCCGTAGATGTTCTGCAGGCGGTTGAAAGCTCTTACAGAAAAAATATTACCGATGAATTTATAAAACCTTGTGTGATTGTAAATGAATCACAGCAGCCTCTTGCAACAATTAAGGATAACGATGTGGTGATATGTTTCAATTTCAGAACTGACCGTTGCCGCGAAATAACAAAAGTGCTTACCCAAACAGATATGCCGGATTTTGGAATGAAGAAATTATCGCTGGAGTATACAACAATGACAGAGTATGATCAATCATTTAAAAACATTCATATCATTTTTGATAACGATAATTTGAATAATACGCTGGGTGAAATTTTAGAGAAACATCATTGTAAACAAATCCGGATCGCTGAAACAGAAAAATATCCTCATGTAACTTTTTTTTTCAGTGGTGGCAGAGAAATCCCTTTCGAAGGCGAAACAAGAATTCTTATTCCTTCGCCAAAGGTTGCCACTTACGACATGAAGCCTGAAATGAGTGCTTACGGGGTAACTGACGCTCTTCTCCCTGAAATAAAAAAAAAGGGAGCGGATTTCGTTTGCCTGAATTATGCCAATGCGGACATGGTTGGCCATACCGGAGTTTGGGAAGCCGCTATTAAAGCTGTTGAAACCGTTGATGCCTGCGTTCAAAAAGTAGTAACTGCAGGCCTGGAAAATGGTTATACCATTTTTCTTACGGCGGATCATGGAAATTCAGAGTATATGATAAATGAAGATGGTACGCCCAATACGGCTCATACTTTAAATCCCGTTCCTTTTTTTATCATTGATAAAAATTGGAGGGGACTAATCAGGCCGGGTAAATTAGCAGATATTGCACCAACGATTTTAACGATGATGGATATCCCCATACCTGAAGAAATGACGGGTACTATTTTGATTGATAAACCTTAATTTTATTTAAAGCAAAAAAGTTATGGTTAAAAAGATATTACTGGTTTTGTTAGCTATCCTGATCATTATTCAATTCATTCATCCTTCAAGAAATATTTCCAAAGTTGACCAATCAAATAATATTACAAAAGCTTATACTGTTCCTCCGGATGTAAAAACTATTCTTGATAAAGCTTGTATGGATTGTCATAGTAACAACACCCGCTACTTATGGTATTTTAAAACTCAGCCGGTAGACTGGTGGTTAACAAAGCATATTAACGAGGGGAAAAGAGGATTAAATTTTGATGAATACGCAAATAAATCTTTACGGTACCAGTATAATAAACTGGGGGATGTCACTGAAATGGTAAAAAAAGGTGAAATGCCTTTAAATTCATATACGTGGATCCATAAAGATGCAATATTAACTGATCAGGAAAAAAAAACATTGATTAACTGGAGTGAAGGAATCAGAAATGAAATGAAAGCAAAATATCCTGCAGATAGTTTGAAAAAGCGACCTCGTCCTGAAGGAAAATCATAATTAAAATACTTCCTGATTCCACTAATAATAATTTCATTGCCTCCGCAACTACTATATCAATCAGGTCAAAATCTTAAAATTTTACAATTCAGTGCAGCATTGTGATACAAAAATTGTCTAAATTACAGGCAACCAAAGGGAAAATATGACCGAGGAAGCCATTTTAAAAGGCTGTTTGCAAAACGAGGCCGTCGCACAAAAGGAACTATATAACCGGTATAGTCCTAAAATGTTGTCGGTATGTTATCGTTTCGCACATAACCGTGAAGATGCGGAGGATATGCTGCAGGAAGGTTTTATCAAGGTCTTTTCCCAAATGCATACGTTTGAAAACAGGGGTGCTTTTGAAGGGTGGATAAGAAGAATCGTTGTTCATACATGCATTAATATCCTTAAGAAGAACAAGAAGTTCAATGAAAGCGTGGATATCATTCATGCAACCGGAGTCCAGGTTCGTGAAGAAACTGTGCCATCCATTATCCAGGCAAAACAGGTGGTTGAATGTATCAGGATGTTGCCTGTTGGTTACCGGACCGTATTAAATCTGTACTCGATTGAAGGTTACAGTCATCGTGAAATAGCAATCATGCTGGATATAGAGGAAAGTACAAGCAGGAGTCAATATACAAGAGCAAAGGCAATGTTAGAAGAAATACTCGTGAGAAAAAAGATCATTCAAAAACCAAAACAAGATATGGAGTGGTTGGCCGCCATGAAAAGGTAACCGAACTTTATCCCTTAATTGCTGACTGATTATGGAGAGACATTTTAATAATGAGTTTGAGCGGTTCTTAAAAGAAAATGCGAATCAATACCGGTTGTACCCTTCTCCAAAAGTGTGGAAAGGAATTCATGCAGCTCTTCACACACGCCGGAAGTGGTTTGGCCTGGGCATTGTTTTATTATTGCTAACCGGCTTATTGATCACTTTACTTATAACTAATTCTTCAAAACAAGCTACTGTTGCTGTTAATAATCCGGCATCGATTATCACAAACCAATCATCTGCCTCTCATATCAACATATTTGAAATAAATAAATCAACGGGATCAATTCAGGCAAAAAATAATTTAGTTCCATTTGATCAAAATATTGCTTTATCGAAAGCAACCAAGGATATAGTCAGCAATAAAATCCGGACAGCGGAAGAAAATATTTTTCAAAACCCCGATTTTAATGCTAACGTTTTAACCAACCCAGGTAATACGGGCGTTAAAAACATTCAGAATACTGAAAATTTTAAACCACTAATAATTAATATAACCGATGAATTGACTGATGAGGATTTTATAAATACATCTTCACTACAAAAAACTTCATTCGAACAAAAGCAATTACCAACATTAAACTCATTTAACTGGACAATTGAGAGTGTATTGAATAGTTATGCATCATCAAGAAGAAATAAGAGAATAGGCTTTCAACTAAACTTTACCCCAACAATCAGTTATAGAAAATTATCAGAGAATAAAGCATTTATGCGCACGGCTGCAGCACAGAATAATCCATTTTACGTTTATACGCTTCCTCAGGAAGATGTAAACAGTGCTGTAACTCATAAACCTGATATGGGGCTTGAACTAGGCTTTACGGCCAAGTATAGTTTAGCAAGTAATTTTAAAGCTAAAGCAGGATTGCAATTTAATATTAACCGTTACGAAATCAAAACATTTAATACTTCTACCGAGCTTGCAACCATCATGTTGAATAACAGGAATGGTATAGATTCAGTAAATACGGCTACCAATTATAATAATATAAGCGGTTATAAATCCAATTGGCTTCAAAACTTTTATTTCCAGATATCGCTACCGGTTGGTATAGAAATGAAATTGGCCGGTGATGATAAAATACAGCTTGGTGTTGCCGGAACTATTCAACCCACTTACCTGCTTGGTGACAGGGCCTATTTAATTTCCACAGATTATAAGAATTATGTCCAGGTACCGAACCTCATCCGCCGATGGAATGTAAATACTAATTTTGAAACATTTGTTTCTTATTCAACCGGGCACCTGAAATGGCAGGTAGGTCCCCAGGTTCGTTACCAGCTACTTTCCAGCTTTGTTGATAAATATCCTGTAAAAGAAAATCTTTTTGATTTCGGCTTAAAGGTGGGTATTTCATTAAACAACCAGTAACCGATACTATCTGCTTGCTTACCCAACACCCTGGTGAACTTTAAACCAGGGTGTTCTTTTTAAAGGGTTGTTCCATTAATTTTATAGCTTCATAAGATCACATGAAAAGAAAAACTATATTGATCGCAGTCGGGTTTGCAGCAATTTTTTATTCCTGCAAACAAAAAAAGAAAAACGATTATTTCCCGGCTTTATCCTTTATCAGCAGCCAGGTAAAGGATGTGGATACTTCATTGTATTCAATCATCAGGGCGGATAAAATTGACAGCACCTGGGACACAACCTATATAAAAAGAGAGAACTTCAGATCTCTTGCACATGATTTTTTAGAAACTCCCGACCTGGCGAACTATTCAATCGGTAAAAAATATAAAGAAGATAAATTCTATGATGAATCAATGAACAGGGTAATTCTTACCTATACGCCTATTAAAGAAAATGTTGAAATACAGAAAGAAGAAATAATAATTATCCCGGGTACTTCAGGCGATGATAAAATGAAAAGCATCATCATTGAAAAAATAAAAGATGAAAAGGATAGTACTGTCTATCAGCATTTGCTTTGGCAGGTAGATGAAAAATTCCAGGTAGTAACTATTGTTGAAAAAAAAGGAAAACCGGTTTCTACCAATACCATAGAAGTTTCCTGGAACAAATTAAACCAATAAACATTTACTAAAGCTTTTCGTTATAAGATGAATGAAAGCAGAAGAATTCAAATATATTGCTGCAACAATTCCTTTACAGCCTGGTATTTATAAATATTATGATGACCGAAATGAACTATTGTATGTCGGTAAGGCTAAAAATTTGCGTAAACGCGTTACCTCTTACTTTACCAAAACATTTACCAACTATAAAACGTATGAGCTGGTTAACCGCATTACGAGGATTGAATTCGCAATTGTAAATTCAGAACAGGATGCATTCCTGCTGGAGAATTCCCTGATCAAACAATTCCAGCCCCGTTTTAATATTAATCTTAAAGATGATAAAAGTTACCCCTACATCGTCATAAAAAATGAACCTTTTCCAAGAGTGTTTCTTACCAGGAAAAAGATTAACGATGGTTCCGAATATCTTGGACCTTATACGTCCGTAGGCAGGGTCAGGGAGCTACTGGGGTTTATTAAGCAAACCATACAACTACGTACCTGTTCTCTGAATTTAACGGAAAAAAATATTGCAAAGGGTAAATTCAAGGTTTGCCTGGAATATCATCTGGGCAATTGCAAGGGCCCCTGCGAATCCCTTCAAACAAAAGAAGATTACCAGGAGGGGCTAACTCAATTAAAAAATTTATTAAAGGGAAAACTTGGTCCGGTTATTCAACATTTTAAAAATGAAATGAAGGAACTGGCAGCAGGAATGGAATTTGAAAAAGCAGAGATCGTTCGTAAAAAAATAGATTTTATTGAAAAATACCAATCCAGGTCTGTTGTGGTAAGTTCAACGCTTGAGGACGTAGATGTTTTTTCAATTATTAAAGAAAATGAAGCAGCCTTCGTTAATTTTTTAATGATCCGGAGCGGCACTATTGTACAAACAAAAACACTGAGTGTTGAAACACATTTAGATGAAAATACTGAAGAAATACTTTCTTTTACTATTGGGCAAATACGAACTACATTTGCCAGCCTGGCAAAAGAAGTGATCGTTCCTTTTAGTATTGAATATATGGAACCCGGTGTACTGATCACCGTGCCCAAAGGAGGAGATAAAAAGAAACTCCTCGAACTTTCAGAAAAAAATGTCAGTTATTTTATTGAGGACCTCAAACGGAAGGAGCGATTGAGGCTGGAAGCTAAAGACGCTGATAAAAGAATATTTCTTGAACAGCTGCAACTCGATCTCCAGCTTCCCCAATTACCTGTATATATCGAATGTTTTGATAACTCTAATTTTCAGGGAAGTTATCCTGTATCGGCCATGGTATGTTTCAAAAATGGCGACCCGAGTAAAAAAGATTACCGCCATTTTAATATTAAAACTGTTGAAGGAATTAATGATTTTGCTTCAATGAAAGAAACCGTCTTCAGAAGATATAAGCGATTAGTAGCTGAAGAGCTGCCGTTTCCTCAACTAGTAATTATAGATGGCGGCAAAGGACAATTAAATGCAGCTACTGAAGCATTGAGAGAGTTAAATGCAACCGGCAAAACAACGGTGATCGGACTTGCAAAAAATGAAGAAGAAATATTTTTCCCCGGCGATAAAGAATCGTTGAAACTGCCATATAACAGCGATAGTTTGCGGCTTATCAGGCGCATTCGCGATGAGGTACATCGTTTCGGTATTAATTTTCATCGCCAAAAAAGAAGCAAGGGGACGTTTAAAAACGAATTGGAAGAAATTAAAGGCATCGGGAAAAACACAGCAGATCTGCTTCTCAAAAAATTCAGATCGGTAAACAACATCAGGCAAAAAAATTTGGAAGACCTGGCTGTTTTAATTGGTAGATCAAAAGCAACGATTGTATTTGATTATTTCAATAAAACCAATGAGGCTTTAAAATAAAAGGGGCCCGGATAGAAATCCAGCCCCGTTTTTAAAATCCAATATCCTATGAAAAACCGTAACGAAAATACAACAATTCTCCAGATTTCCTATACCACTTTCAGGTTATTTTTAAAAAAACATTGTCGTTAACATTCAAAATTTTAACCATGAAAAAACCCCATCCGCCTGAGGCGTATGGGGTTTTTACGATAGAGAAAGTCTTTTATCCTTAATAAGACCAAAGATCCTGCTCGTAATTAAAGATTCTGTCTTTAATATTATCACCTTCCAGCAACGCAAGGATCGGGTCTTTTACATAACTCCGGATTTGTTTATTAGCAGGATTATCCAGCGTGGATTTAACTATATAACTGCTGAACATCCGGCTCTCAAAAAGTTCTTCCCAGGTCATACGGGATGTTCCCATGTTTTTGGGGTTGTAAACTTCATATTTCGCTAACATAGGCCGAAGATCAGGATAATAGACCCAGAACATTGGAGAACTTCCTGGTCTTTCCTGTCCGTTAGGAAAATATAATGTTTTTAAAGGTGCTATGCCGAGAATGCGCACAAACAAGCGGCTTGCTTCACGATCAAAAACCCATTCTTCTTTAATTCTGATTTTATTGACAGTTTTAGCATCAAAGCTTGCTCTTGTAACTACATACCGAATGATCTTACTTGGGTCTAAAGGATCGGTTTGGGCAACCGTATCGTTTGTACCCACAGTGAGCTGACTAATATCAGCTAATGATTTAGGAGTGGTGAAACGATCGTCAGTAAAAGCAGTCACTTCGCCTGAATTTACAGCCTTCAATAACATGTTTATAAAGATCTGGCTGCCGTTATCATCATCAGCTTCATATTGAAAAACTTTATTTATTTTCTCACGAAGGTCTAATTCACGCCATACTTTTTCAGAAAACAGGGCATCATCCCAGCGTAAATGCTCATACGGTAACGGCGTCCTCTCTGTTATACCGCTTTTATCATAGGCATTATCCCTTCTCAACGATTTTTTTGAAGCTGTATCCGATATACCTGAAGAATCTACAACAATCGGTACGTTACCGTAAGGGTTATAACCTGATGGCTGCTGATTATTGTTATTTTGCTGATTCTGCTGCTGCGGGTTATTGTTTTGAGGCTGAGTACCCGTTCTCTTTTTGCCTGTACGTTGTGCGTCTGCATTAAGCATAAACACTCCAAACAAACAAACCAAACAACCTTTGAGCATAATGTTTTTCATCTTCAAATTTATTTAATATAATATACGAGTGATGGCAAATGCCTTCTCTGTCCATCGGGACCTATAGCATAAATTGCGTCAACGGTAACTGTTCTTCCCGCCTGCAGATTCCTGATCATTCCCAGGGCCTGTGAACTCCATAAATATCCTGTGCATGGAGCTTCTTCAATGTCCCCGTCTGCATTATCAGCAGTAAGTGTAAAACTAACAACTGTATATTTAAGATTTAATGGGAAATCTTTAATATAGGCACCTACTCCCGTTTGGGCTTTAAATGCTCCGGCAGAAACATTGTCTCCACTGGTAAAACTTCCTACAGTTGCAACAGGTGTTGGAATCGTTCGTACTCTAAAAACAGAAGCACCCACAACCCTTCCATCCACAACCACTGTAACTTTACAATCATCGGTTACACTGTTTACCCGTGCAATATAATGCCCCCCTCCTAATTTCCTGAGGGAACCACCAGCACCATTAATGGATGCTACGATCTTATCATCGCCGGCACCGCTGGCGGCAATACTTATTTTATTATCATAACCGATATAGAGCACATTCATTTCATCCAATGCAATGGAAGCAGTGGATTGACCAACGATATATTCGATCGGTTTTGTTATCGTCTGCTTTTTTCCTTCCTGGTCTGTAAAAACAACTGTCACGTTTATCGCATGCTTACCAAGCGTTGAAGCAGCATTCATTTTACGATGAGCAGCTCCGTCAACATCCAAAGGAATATTTTGCCCGTCAATGGTAACTGTAGGTTGAGCAGCCTTACTGAATGCGCCGACACCTGCGGTAATTTCCATTTCATCACCAGGCATTACATAGCTTGAATTAGTAGCAGCAAAGGCTGCATACGTATCGTACCTTACTATCACTTCCCCAACCTTGTTATGACAAAAAGCAATTACTCTATTTTCAGAAGTTTTTATATCATTTTGAAATTTACTCAGTATGGTAAGGGCAGCTACTGTAGGCACCATGTGGAAATAAGCTCCTTCCCATGTTTTGGTTGATCTGTTATGTCCTTTTGGAGGAGTAAGATCAATGGGAAGAGTAGTTTTAAATTCAGAATCTATTGCCGGATGAACTGCCAGCAAATTTTTTCTATACTCACCGAGCATTCTAAGAAGTTTAGGGCCTTCTCCTTTTTCAACCATAATGCGGGTAGGAATGTCTAAATTATCTTCCTTAAAGCTTTTAGTAGGATCCTTAGGGTCACCACCGGCTTCCGAAAGTATTCTATCCTTAAGTTTTTGAATATAATTATAAACTTCTTTGCTATAGCCCTGTGCTTCTGAAGCCAGAGGGTACCATACCTGGGCTTTTGCAGCAGTCATTGGATCAGTCGTTTTATCTAATAGCGACTTCATAATAGTCTCTGTAGATTTATTTACAGTGACATTTGTGTTTTCCAAACTGCGGTTAACGGTTTTAAAGGCATTGAGGATCTCAGATGATACATTCAACGCCAGGAGCGCTGTTAGTACCAGGTACATCATGTTGATCATCTTTTGCCGGGGCTCGCGAGGTAAAGCCATGATGATTTATGGTTTTAATTGTCCGTCCCGACATGGTCGGGATGAAACTTTTTTAGTTAATGGTGACTCTTTTCAAAATCACGGACACGGATTATCGGATTTTATATAAACGATACCAATAAGGTCTTAGTATGCCTTAGTAAACTTAGGCACGACCCTGCATAGCGCTGAGCATATTTCCATAGATCGAGTTCAGACGACCAAGGTTATTTGCTAATAATGCTATTTGGTCATGTGCCTTTTTAGCATCGCCTACACTGCCTTCCATTGCCTGTGAAGCCTGTACCAGGTTACTATAAAACTGGTTCATTGCTTTCAGGTGATTATTTGTATCCTGTAACTCTAATTCGTAAATAGTATTTAAAGAAGAAAGATTCTTTGTCAATACCTGCACCTGCTCATGAAATTGCTTGGTGCCCTCGGCAGCAACATTAAAATGCTGAACACTGTTAGCCGCGCTCAGATACGCATCTTTCATTTGACCTAATGCATGTGCAGCTTCCTTTGTTTTGCTGGAATAGTCGGAAGTGGATGCAACCACATCACCGATATCACTCATTTTATCAACGGTGGTGCCTAATTTTTTGAAGTTATCACTTAAACGGCCAAGATTAGCCGGCGTAATGTCAGCTTCTTTCAGCATGTCTTCAAATTTTGTTATGGCCGGGTTGCCATTGGCATTGGGCATTGTTAATGGAGTCACTTCAAATGTTCCTGTACGGGCTTTTTCCACATCGGGATGCTCATTAATATTAGGAAAATATCTCTGCCAATGTGGTTCTTCCGGAGGAGGTACCAGAAATGCCATTATCGAGAACACGCAGGTTTCAGACATCAAACCAACCATAATGGCATAGTCGGCGCCCTGCCAGTGCAGAATTTTCATCATAGCGGCAAAGATCACCACCGCAGCAAAAAAACTGAACAAGAAGTTAAGTACAACCTGGCCTCTGTAGGTTTTAAAGAAGATCATAATAGAATCTTTTATAGGGTTATTAAAAATTTACAATATTGAAATAAGAAACATTTTAAAAAGATGTCGCAAATAAAACGTTAATAACAGTTTAATTATTACGTGATACTTGCATTATTTTATTTGCGACGTCCTTTTGCCGAAGCGGCGGGTAAGTCAATTACGCAACGGAATCCGATATAGGATTTAGAAGTATCCTGGTATTCGTAAGTACGTGTACCTGTCTGAAGGTAATAACCTACGTCTTTCCAGCTTCCGCCACGAATCACTTTACGCTTCATACGCGGAGGATCATCATCTTTAGCATTCCAGCGTACATCAGGATTCATATCATGTTGGAAGTTATAAGAGCCCTCATAATAAATTGAAGAAGTCCATTCTGCCACATTACCTGCCATACAATACAAACCAAAATCATTTGGCCAGTAAGCATCAGCACGTACAGTATAGAAACCTCCGTCTTCCGGATAGTTACCACGGCCTGGTTTGAAGTTGGCGAGTAAACATCCTTTTTTATTTCTCAAATAATAGTTACCCCAGGGAAACATAGATTCTGAACGACCGCCACGGGCTGCATATTCCCATTGTGCTTCGGTTGGTAAACGGAAATCTGATTCCTGTGCTTTTTTCTTTGATTCTAAGTATGTATTTAAGTAGCGTGTTCTCCAGTTACAAAATGCATCGGCCTGTTTCCAGTTTACACCTACTACAGGATAATTACCGTAAGCAGGATGTGAAAAATATCTCTGGGTCATCGGTTCATTATAAGAATATGAAAAATCTCTGATCCAAACCAGGGTATCAGGATAAATCGGGACAGCATATCTTTCAATAAATGTAGAACGGGGTTTACTTGCGTTTTCTCTTTTTGCCGCTTCTCTTAAATTAAACTTTTCTACCTGGTAAACTATCTTGGTAGGGTCTAATTCTTTTTTACCAAAGATCCTTTCTTCCGGGGAAAGCATAAGAGGCGTTTGGCCAAGTTGTTCAATTATTTTCGGATCACTCCATTTAAAATTTTTCATTTTGGCCTTATCAATATACTCAACCCCATCTGATCCGGCCTTAACATAACCAAGTGCTTTTGCCACAACGGAATCACGGGTCCACCAAACAAACTGGCGATACTCGTTATTAGTAACCTCGGTAGCATCCATCCAGAAGCCGCTGATGGAAACCGAACGGTTTTTTGCACTAAAGGCATAGGCGATATCTTCATCGCTGGGACCCATGTGAAATGTTCCCTGCGGAACATACACCATTCCAAGTGGCCTGTTTAAGCCTGGTTTTGCACTGGGTGCAACTCCATGCAACTGGCCGTCGTTGGTAAGTCCACCGCCGCCTTTACTTTTTGAACTTCCGCAGCCCGTAAGCAGTAATATTGTTACGAGAGCGATGACTGTTGTGTAGTAGTAATGGTTCTTCATTTTTATACACTTAAAGGGTATTGGGCAAATATAAGGTTTAGAATTATATCGACTCACAAGGTTAAAATTTATTTTTTAATAATCAAAGCTGTTTTACCAAGTAAATTTTCTAACGTTTTATTATGATTGTTATTGTACAATTTATCAATTTTATTCCTGATACTTAATGAGTTTGAACAGTGCTCCCGTTTCTGAAACAGGTTCTGAACATGAGTACTGTTTGCAGAGATAGATTAAGGGAGGATCGGTTGTCTTTTTACCCGCCAAAAGGGGCAGGTTCTCATCTGTTTTAGAGGAAGCCATGAAAACTTTATGTGGGATATATTCACCGAGTATTTGCGTTGCGATTGTAAAAGGGTTTTCCCCCATCACAACAATTTCTTGTGTACCGGTAATTAGTTCCTGTAATAGGTTGATCCACACTCCGAATGAAGCGGGATAACGGATAATAGCGCTACTTAACGAGCTAATGGCCTTTTCAACCTGTTGTCTCCATTCCGGTATATTAAAAAGGATGGACAAATGGTAAAGGCTGTAGAGCATAATTATATTACCTGATGGTGTAGCCCCATCATAAACCTCTTTTTTTCTTATGACCACATCTTTTTGCCCGGAATGTGTAAAAAAGAAAAAACCTGTTTCTTTTTCGCTGAAATTTTTTATTACATATTCAGCTATTTCTTTTGCTTTTAATAACAAATTTATGTCACCGGAAATTTCCTGAAGATGCAAAAGAGCCTGGACCAGGTACGCATAATCATCCAGGAAAGCAGAATTTTTTCCAATGCCATTTTTCCAGTTATGATAAAATTGATCATGATGAGTCCGTTGGAAATGATGCAACAGAAATTGCATGTTATCCATTGCCAACTGCTTGTATTCATTTTTACCTGTTGCTCCAAAAGCCTTGCTGCAAGCGGAATTCATCAATGCATTCCAGCTTAAAATAATTTTATCATCCAGGGCGGGTCGTATTCTTTTATTTCGTTCAGTCAGTAGTTTTGATT
>Ga0184636_1000089_pt1 | contig 21139 bp, 22 predicted proteins | sample PLM3_60_b2_FD_133164 | JGI IMG/M metagenome (GOLD analysis project Ga0184636, IMG submission 133164) | Groundwater sediment microbial communities from an aquifer in East River, Colorado, USA - PLM4_90_b2 | ecosystem: Environmental > Terrestrial > Soil > Riparian zone | place: USA: East River... | reverse complement strand
TCCTTTATTACTGTTGTTTTTTGTCTCTTAGTTAACATTATAATCAAGCCACTAGCCACTTGGGATTATCCATCAGTGGGTTCAATTTGCCAATAACTAGTCGCTTTTCATTAATTAATATTAATAATTTATAGCAGAATTTTTTAAAGATTGCAAGCCCAATGACTCTACTTTAACAATGTAGCCGTTGATTATCTCTTGCCAGTTGATTTTAAGATAACATATTACTTTTTGCCTTTTACCATAGCTCACAACAAAATTTTGTTATCTTAAAGTAGAGTTACTGGGCAAGAGCTTTACAAATTTATCTTAATATAGTATCTATAAGTTGGCACACAATAATATTTTAGACGAAACATTGTCTGGATTTTTTTATCCCACATATAAGCATTTATGTGTGGGATTTATTCACAGGAGCCAAATACATGGATTCCCGCCTGCGCGGGAATGACAAATTATTTTAACAGCACAGAGAATGACATAGATCCTGAAACAATCCGCCTCCGCCAGTTGGCGGATGGCGGACAGAATGACAAGCATTTCCATTTTCCTTTTCAACTTTATAACTTTCTATTCGATTTCCACTCCCACCGGGCAGTGATCTGATCCAATTACATTTTTTAATATAAAAGCTTTTTTCAAATTTACGTCCAAATTTTTAGAAATAAAAACATAATCTATTCTCCAGCCCAAATTTCTCTCTCTCGCATTGGCAAAATACGGCCACCAGGTGTAATTGTCACCTTTTTTATTAAATTTCCTAAAAGTATCCACAAAACCAAGCGAAATAATTTTATCAATCTTTTTTCTTTCTTCGGGTGTAAACATTATATTGTTCAAATTCGCTTTCGGTCTGTCCACGTCAATTTCGTTATGGGCAATATTGAAATCGCCGACAATTATCACTTTTTTATCTTTTATTTTTCCAAGATATTTCAAAAAGTTTTTATAAACTTCCAGCTTATAATCCAAATTTTCCTTTGCCCTTCCACCATGAGGAAAATAAAAATTTATAAGAATAAAGTCCTTGTATTCCAACCTTAAAATTCTGCCTTCATCATCAAATTTTTTAAATCCAAGTTTATTTTCAACTTTAAGCGGTTTCATTTTGGTAAAAATCGCCAAACCGCTATAGCCTTTTTTCTCGGCAAAACTGAAATACGAATAATATCCTTTGAAATTTAATAATTCTTCCGGAACCTGCCCCTCCTGGCATTTCACTTCCTGCAAGCAGAAAAAATCCGCGTTGATTTTTTTAAACTGCTTAACAAAGTCTTTCTTATAAACCGCCCTTATTCCGTTTACGTTCCAGGATATTATTTTCATTTTGCTTTTAATTGTTTCGCTCGGTTATTGTCTGAGCTTGTTGAAGGCTCAATATAAATCCTCCTAACCTCCTTTTAGAAAGGAGGCAATGGATTCCCGCCTCCTCGGGAATGACACATTTTTCTTCACTAATCACTAACATCTAGTGACTGGCCACTACTTTGACTTCCTATTCTTCTCCCTCCAATTATCAATCTCCGCATGATTCCCTCCAATTAAAACTTTAGGAACTTTATAACTTTTACCCTTAACCTTAAATTCTGCCGGTCGGGTATACATTGGCACGCCAATTCCAGATCTGTTTTCTTCAAGAGACTCTTCTTTTCCCAAAACTCCTGGAATTTTTCTTGAAATTGAATCAATTAAAATCATCGCTGGAAGCTCACCTCCGGTTAAAACATATGGACCAACGGAAATAACTTGAATCATGAAGCCTGAATCACGAATTACTTTTTTGACACGATCATCTATTCCTTCATATCTCCCGCAAATCATTACCAATCTATCTTCTTTTGCCAGTTTCTGCGCCATTTTCTCGTCAAATTGCTTTCCCCCTGGTTCAAATAGAATAACTTTTGTTTTCTGTTTTTTAGTTTTTAAGTTTTTAAGTTTACTTAGTGCCTTTATAATCGGCTCAATTTTGAGCACCATTCCTGGGCCACCGCCAAAAGGTCGGTCATCAACCTTGTGGTGCTTATCCGTCGTAAAATCGCGCAAGTTATGGGCATTAATTTTAATTAACTTTTTCTCCTGCGCGCGTTTCAAAATAGACTCGCTTGAGTATGCCCCTATCATATTTGGGAATATGGTTATAACATCAAATTTAATCATGTTTTTGAAATTGCTGGTCTAAATAATTTTTAATTTAAAATTTTTAACTTTCATTAAATGTCCCAATTTTAAAATTTAATCATTAAAAATTCATTTGAAATTGCCCGTCCGACTGAACGATATCAATCGTTCGAGCGGGAAAATTCTAAATTGGAAATTTATGTTGCCTTTATCTATAATACTAAGAATAATACCCCAACAAATCAAACCCTTTAAACATCATGCTTATTCTATTATACGGTCCCGATTCCTACAGGAAGCAAAAAAACTTAAGCACTATTGTTAAAATTTATCAAGAAAAACATTCAGTTTTTTCCATTGATTATTTTAATTTGGAAAACGAGGCAGATTTTTTGAAACTCAAAGATTTTTGCAGCCAAACATCACTTTTTGAACTGAAGAAATTGGCTGTGGTTAAAAACGCAACAGCTCCGACACGAAGTCGGAGCTCCAACAGAATCGTCGGAGATGTAAAAAAAGACGCTTTCAAAGAGGTTAAGGAATTTTTGAAAGAAAATTTAAAGCTGGAAAATAATATAATAATTCTTTCTGAAGAAGAAGCGCCGGGGAAAGATTTTGAATTTTTATTAAAAGACGAAATAAAAAGTTATGAATTTAAAAATCTTTCCGGTCCACACATGGAATTTTTTATCAAAAAAGAATCGGAGGAAAGAAAAATTAATTTAGCGCCTGATGCCGTTGCTCTGCTTGTTAAAGTATTCCAAAATGACACTTGGGGACTTGTGACAGAACTTGATAAACTACAACTTTTATATTCTGAGCCTGTCGAAGAGAAGAAAATCACTGCCAAAGATTTGGAAAACTTTCTTACTTATTTTGAAGAGCCAGCTTTGTTTCAATTTATAGATGCGGTTTCTAAAAATAAACATTTCAGCCAAAAAATTTATAATTTAGAGAATTTAATTTTAAACAAGGAAGATGGCGCCAAAATTTTCAATATTTTTGCCACTCGCCCGTTTTTAGGCTTTGAAACAATCCAAGCTCTTGCCGATTATGATGTATTAGTAAAAAGCGGAAAATTGGATTACGAGTTGGCGCTTTTTGACCTCATCTTAAGTTAGTCCAACATCCCGAAATCCTGAAAAGTTTTTTTGTAAATTTTTAAAATATGCTTTGCCTGGTCATAAGAAACTTCAAAATCAGGTTCGTCTTTAAACCGTTTTACAATATCATGCGCTTCCAAAATATCTTTTAAGTTTTTCACCTCCGCGGAATTTAACTGTTCCAAACGTTCATCCATACTTTTACCTTTAATTCCGGAAATTTTCATTACTTCGTCAAAAATTTTCTCGCAATCTACAACCGCTGTTTTTATTTGAAGCGGACTTTTTGTTTCCAATCTTTTTACAACCTGCAACCATGCTCGCATGGCATGCTTTTTTGTAATGTTTACACCAAGCGCATCTGAATATTTATCCATTTTTGATTTTATAATATCCAGCCGGATAATATAAAAACCAATAAAAAATACCAGTAACCCACAAATCACTAGTGACAAACTTTCCAATCCTGCATAATTATTATAATAAAAATCCCACACCCCACCAGTCAGATTTGAAATAAAATTCAAAGCCGATTCATACCCATTATTAAAAAGATTGTTGATGAAGTTATCCAATTTACTTTAATCAGCGAAAGAACGAAATGAAACGAAAGTACGAAAGAATAAATTTTTTAAATGTATTTTTTTTCGTTATTTCGAAATAGTTTCGATTTTCGTTGATTTATATTTTTTCATAAAACTGCCCAATGCCTAAAATGTCAGCTTCGTGAAACGCCTTTCCAATCAGCTGAAATCCGACTGGCAATTCTTTCTCTATTTTACTGTATTTTCTGACCGGAATAGAAACCCCGGGAAGTCCTGCCAAGTTAAGCGGGATGGTAAAAATATCTGATAAATACATTTGCATCGGGTTATCTGTTTTTTCACCAATTTTAAATGCGGGAGTTGGAGAAACCGGGGTTAAAATCACATCAACTTCATTAAATGCCTTGTTAAAATCTTCCTTAATCAATCTGCGAACTTTTTGAGCCTTTGCATAATATGCGTCATAATATCCGCTTGATAAAACATATGTTCCCAGCATAATTCTGCGGCGAGCTTCAGCCCCAAAGCCATTTGTCTTTTGACCAAAATACACATTCCACAACGCAGATTTTTCCGCGTCTTTCTGTGTTTTTGCTTCCGCGTAATTCCGCGAGTACCTAATTCCATCAAATCTGGATAAATTAGAGCTGACTTCTGCGGGCATAATAATATAATAAACCGCCAAGGCATATTCTGTATGCGGCAAACTAATTTCTTTTACTTCCAGTCCAAGTGATTTTATTTTATCAATCGCTTTTTGAATTTCTTTTTGAGTGTAATCGTCCAAGCCGCCAGAAAAATATTCCTTTGGCAAACCAATTCTTAATTTTTTTACGTTTTCCAATTTTGGATTTAAAAGTTCGTCACTTCCGCCAGCTGGCGGATTTGCATCAGCCGAAGTTGCATCCAAATCATCCTTGCCCCTGATTGCATCAAAAATAATTGCCGCATCTTCAACGGTTTTTGTAATCGGTCCAATTTGATCAAGACTGGAAGCCATGGCAATTGCGCCAAAACGGGAAACTGCGCCATATGTCGGTTTTAATCCGACAACTCCGCAAAAACTAGCCGGTTGTCTTATTGAGCCGCCCGTATCAGTACCCAAAGCCGCCACTGCCATATTTGCCCCCACTGCAGCAGCTGAACCTCCGCTGGAACCTCCCGGCACCCGCGACAAATCATACGGATTTTTAGTAGTCTTGAATGCGGAATTTTCTGTTGAAGAACCGTGCGCAAATTCGTCCAAATTTGTTTTGCCCAAAAATATCACACCCTGCTCTTTTAACTTTTTAATAACTGTTGCATCATATACAGCGGCATAATTTTCCAAAATTTTTGAAGCTGCAGTTGCCGGCAATCCTTTAATTAAAAGATTGTCTTTTATTGCCATTGGAATTCCGGCAAGCATTCCGACTTCTTCGCCTTTGGCAATCGCAATATCAACAAGCTCTGCTTGTTTCAAAGCTCCATCTTTATCCAAACTCAAATACGCGTCAATTTTCTTGTCTTTATCGCTGATATAATCAAAAAACTCCTTTGTCATATCAAAGGCGGTAAATTTTTTATCCATCAGATCCTGATGAAACTTTTTAATTGTTAGATTGTGAATAAAATTCATATATTAATCTGGGTACAATTTAAAATTTTTAATTTACAATTTTAAATGAATTTATAATGTTTTAATTTTTAAATTAATTTATTGGATCATTCAATTTAAATTCAAAATTGATAATTTAAAATTACTCAAATACCGGTGGTGTTTTGAGAAATCTTCCCTCTTTTTCCGGAAATGCTTCAATAACATCATCTGCTGAAGCATTTATCTGGTCTCTGACATTTTTTTCATCTTCGCGAAAAACATTTACACTCGCAGCCTGCCCCGTTTGAAGTTCCTGACTTTCTAATGGGGTGCCCCCATTCATTGGTTCAACATTATCAGTATTCACTTCCTTAAGCTGGTCAAAATAACCCAATATTTCTTGGAAATTTTTAACTAATTTTTCCTCCTCTTTTTCGGTCAAATTGATTTTCGCCAATTCCGCCAAATGTTCTATTTCTTTTTTGTCTATTAATGTCATATTTTTTGTCATCCTGAATTTATTTCAGGATCTGAATTGTCATCCTGACGTACTCGGAAGGATCTCAAAAATCAGACTCTTCGTCCACCGCGGCTAGCTCAGAATGACTATACATAATACATATCTATAATAAGCCACTGCCGATTAAAACTCAACAAATTGACATGTGCCAAAAAGTGTGCTATATATAAATTAGTTCGGAATTATTAAATTCCTTTAAAAACTTCAGACGAAAGGGAGGGAATGTACGTGGAAAAATTTAAAATGTTTTTGCAATGGCTTTTTGATTACAGTATGTATCTGAATTTCGCAATATTACTCCCCCAGCCAGTTGAAATTTTTTACAAACAGAATGCCAAGGGAGTATCCGTATGGATGTGGTTCTTATTTCTTATTATCCAAATATCAACAAGTCTACATGGAAAACTCAACTTGCATTCCAAACCAATGTATTATGGAATGATTGGGAGTTCTATTGTTACAATCGCTACAATAATACTTTGTTTAATTTACTAAGAAGGGAGGGCATCATGAAATTCAACTGCTACGTAGCAGTAGCACTTGCGGGATTGTCACTTGCAATATTTTTCCCGACGATCCCATTGGCATTTGTGTACGAACTTTTTATGGATATTTTCCTTAATATCCGGTTTGAAAGCAGCTCATGCATCTTAATGCTTTCCTTCCTAGTTCATTACATATTAATTTTCCTATTTTTCACAATCGTTTTTTTCAAATACCGGCGCAAACTAGTCAAAGGCTAAGCTATGCTGCCGTACTGCATCCTTCGAAGGGATGCAGATTTTTTTATTTATATAAATCTCCCTTCCCTCCTTTTGAAGGAGGGCAGCTCTCTTTACTAAGAGGGTTTGGGTGATTTTTTTACTAGTGACTAAACCCTAATCACTAATACCTATCTTGAACACTTTCCTCACATTCTCCGTGGTCTGTTCGCAGACTTTCTCAAAGGGAACTCCTTTAATTTCTGCCAGTTTTAATATGTATTAGAGGCTCTCCTTTCAAGATGAAATACGAGGATATTTTTTTCGACAACTTTAATTTTGTAAAAAATTCTGTAGGACCCGATACGACGACGCCAGGTATTATCTTCTCCTTTCATTTTTTGAATATCTCCAAAATATGGATTTTTAGGAAATAATTTTATTACTTCTAAAATAACCTCGGCATCACGCCGAGGCATCTTTTTTAAAATCTTAAAAACTCCATCATCAATTTGCAAATCCCAATTTTTTGGCGAGTTTATCATAAGAAATTGTTTTCCCTTTTTTAAAACTGTTTTCCGCCCTTAAAAGAGCCTTTTTCTGGGTTAAAGTTGGATTAAATTCTTTCACTTTTTTCAATTTTAATAACGCCTCATATTCTTTTCGAGGAATAATCACTAAATCATCTTTTCCTGACAAATTTTTAGGAATAGTAATTGTATTCATAATAATTATATTATCACATCAAAAATAATTTACAAACCAAACACTTTCCTCACATTCTCCGTGGTCTGTTCGCAGACTTTCTCAAAGGGAACTCCTTTAATTTCTGCTAATTTTTTAGCCACTTCAATAATATAAACTGGTTCGTTTCGCTTGCCGCGATAAGGCACTGGGGCAACATATGGCGCATCAGTTTCAACCATAATCCTATCAAGAGGAATATATTTAATAACATCATAAAGATCATTATTTTTTTGAGGAAAGGTAACTACTCCACCAAAAGTGAAATAAAAACCTAGATCCAAAAGTTTTTTTGCGTCATCAAGTGTGCCGGTAAAGAAATGGAGCACGCCTGGTGGTGTAACATCTGACATTTGACTCTTAACATTTGACTCTAAAATTTCAATCAAATCAGGAAATGCTTCACGGCAATGGATCACTAAAGGTTTATTAACTTCTTTTGCTAACTTTATATGTTCAATAAAAAGTTCTTTTTGCTTTTCTATTTGCGCTTTGCTGTCTGCTAATTGTTCTATCCTGTAATATTCCAATCCGCATTCGCCGATTGCGACAACTTTTTTATCTTGTGCCAGATTTCTAAAAAATTCATAGTCGAACTTTCCTTCGACAAGTTCAGGAGATAATTCCGTTGGATGTTGCCCAACTGCTGCATACACGCCCTCTTTATGCTTATTTGCGAGCTCAACTCCAAATTGTGAATCTTTTTTATCCGAACCGGCATTGATAATCCAAACGCCCGCATCCAAAGCGCGTTTTATAACTTCATCACGATCTTCATTAAATTGTTCCAACTGCACGTGGGTATGGGCATCCACTAATTTAAATTTCATTTAAATTAAATTTTTAATACCTAATTTTAAATTTAAATTGAATAGTTTAATAAATTAATTTTTAAAATTAAAACATTTTAAATTCATTGAAAATTGAAAATTGAAAATTCCGCGAATTTATATTCGCGGGAATAGGTTTTCCGGTTTGGTAATTTTTATCACATTACCGGAATCATCAATACTTTTCAATATTTTTTCTGAGGTTTCGGGCAAAAACGGAGCAATCATTTGGGCAATATTTTTTAAAACATTAACTAGTACAACTATGGTTTCCTTTTTATCTTCTAAATTTTCCCATGGTTTATCTAATGTCGCTATGCCATCACCAAAACTGACCAATGACCAAATTCTTGTAAGAGCATTATTAAATTCAAAATTTTCCATAAATTCATAAATTTCTTTACGCACTCTACTTATTTCTATTTTACTCTCATATCGTTCTATTAATCCAAAATCTTCTTTCTTAATTTCAAAATTTACTTTACTCGCTAACGTTAAAACTCTCGCGACTAAATTACCCAAACCATTGGCAAGTTCTCCGTTATATCTTTCTTCAAATTTCTCGTATGAAAAATCTCCGTCGCCATAAGCCGGAATTTCACGAAGCAAATAATATCGCACGGCATCAGTGCCATATTTTTCAACCAATTCAACTGGCGACACCACATTGCCGATTGATTTGGACATTTTTTGCCCATTGCTTGTCACAAACCCGTGTACAAAAATGCTTTTTGGCAATTCCATCCCCACGGCCAAAAGCATGCCCGGCCAAATGGCGGCGTGAAAACGCAAAATATCCTTGCCAATAAAATGCACATCTGCCGGCCATAAATCAGTAAATTGGTAATTGGTAATTGGTAATTGGTAATTTTCCTGCTGCCCATACCCGATTGCGGAAATATAGTTAGTCAGAGCATCGCACCAAACGTACATAACCTGAGTGTCGTCATCCGGCACCGGCACGCCCCAAGAAAGGTCTTTTTTTGGGCGTGAAAAACTCACGTCTTCCAATCCATTTTTTAAAAATGACAAAATTTCATTTTTTCTGGATTCAGGAATAATTTTTAATTCACCGTTTTTTATTTTTTCCTCAATTTGTTTGGAATATTTTGAAAGTTTAAAAAACCAGTTTTCTTCTTCAACAACTTCTGGAGCTTTTTGGTGATCCTGACAAATACCATTGACTAAATCTTTTTCAGTCACAAAAGCCTCGTGTCCAATACAATAAAGCCCTTGATATTTTTTCTTATAAATATCGCCGGATGCAACCAGCTGTCTCCACATTTTTTGTGCTCCCGGCCAATGTCTATTTTTATCGGTTGTTCTAATAAAATCGTCGTATGACAAATTAAGTTTTTCTTTCAAATCACTAAAAGTTTTTGATTTTTCATCAACAAACTCCTGCGGATTTTTATTAACAGCTTCCGCGGCGCGGGCAATTTTAACTCCGTGTTCGTCAGTGCCGGTTAGAAAATAAACCTCCCTTTCCTGTTGCCTAAAAAAACGCACCCATGCATCGGCTTGAACAAGCTCCAAGGCGTAACCAATATGCGGTTCGCTGTTGGCATATGCTATTGAAGTTGTTACATATATTTTTTTGCTCATGGTTTTTTTACTTATCAAAAATTAAAGCATGCCAGTTTGTCATCCTGAACAGAGTGAAGGATCTCACTTTATAAATACTATACTAAGATTCTTCGCTAAACTCAGAACCCGTCCGAATGGATTCATCCGGGCGGATGACAGAAATTTTCTACCTGATCTTTTACAGCTGTTGCTGCCTATATTTTCTGGCGGTGAAGTCTTCAACAAGCTCCTGCAAAATAACAACAACCGGGATTGAAAGTATTACCCCAATAAAACCCCCAAGTTGCGAACCAGCCAAAATTGATAACACAACAATTACCGGATGAATTCCTGTTGTTTTTCTCATTACAACCGGAACTAACAAATGTGATTCCAATTGTTGAATAATCACAAATAAAACAATCACGTAAACTCCCAGAACAAATGACTGAGATGTTGCAACCAAAAATGCCAAAAACCCGGCAATGAGCGGACCGACAAACGGAATGATTTCCAGCATTCCGGCTATGAGTCCCAAAACCAATCCGTAATTTACTCCCAAAATTTTCAAACCAACTCCGGTTAAAATCGCAATAACAATACTTAAAAATAACTGCCCTTCAAGCCACTTTCCAATTTTCTTTCGCGCCCTGTGAAAAACATCAATCGCATAATTTTCATATGACAATGGCAAAACTGCGCGCAAAAAGTTTTCAACTCCGTCGCGATAAAGAGCAAGATAAAAAGAAATGACAATTGCGGCAATCGCCAATATGGCATTTTCAAAAACAGTTGGAATCAGACCAAAGGTTGATGATGCGCCGGAAGGAAAAAGAATATTGGCAATGCTATTAAAATTAAAATCCATTTTGCCAATCGGACTGACAATGCCAAAAACACTACTAAATGTATTTTCAATCTTGTCCAAATTCACCGATAAATCTTTGAACTCTATGGATACGATTGGAATTATTGTGTACAAAAGCAAAATGAAAATTGAAAAAGTGGCTATAAAAATAAACAAAATTCCAAGAAGTCTTGGAATTTTTTTGTTTTCCAAATAATTGAGTGGCGCATCAAGCGCAGACGAAATGACTATTGCAAGAAAGAGAACTACCAGAGCCGGCGATATTGCATAAAGACAAAGAACCAAAACAAACATGGAAAATACCCTCCATAATGAACCCCATGAAATTTCTATGCTTTGTTTTTCCATTATTGTTATATTATTGCTTTTATTGTAAATCAAAAAAAATATTTTTCAACAGGCATTTTTCCCAAAAAATAGCCGTTTCTATTAAAGTTATAACGAACAGAATCAAATATTGTTCCAAAACATGCCAACTACCAAAAAACTCCATCCCCGGGAAATTTTTACCAGCACTGTCGGGCTAAGCGGAATTGAACCACTACTATACCTCCGGGGAATTTTTACAATCATTGTCGGGACGCCGGGAATCGAACCCGGGCTGCAAGACCCCCAGCCTCGCGTACTACCGTTATACTACGTCCCGATATTGATGACGAAAATAGTGAGTTTTTTAAAATTCCCATTAAAGCAAAAAATGCTTTAATCCCCTGGGTACGGACTGCCATTATCCGATGGCCCGAATAGATAATTTTTAGTATAGATAATACGCACGAATAATGAAATAGAAATGTGCCTTGTGTAATAAAAAAAGTCGCCTCGGCAGATTGCCAAGGCGACATATTATAGATAAAAAAGATTTTTTACGGGGCGGGGGTTGCCGGCGTTGTTGAAAACGTCAATATGTTTCCATATGACGTTCCCAGACTGTTGGTGGCTACAAACCTGTAGTAATAGGTAGTCCCGGCAGACAGTCCTGTTATTCCGGATGTTATTTCAACCGCTCCAGACGCATTCTGGGATTCTGAAACCGATCCTAGGCTGTCGGTCACTCCGTATTCAAACCACACAGTTGCTGTAGATCCGTTAGGATCCACTTTCCCATACAGCGTTGCCGAGCTGGACGTCGAAACAGCCAGCTTTGTTTTCACCAACGGCGATTGCACGCTAGAGCCCTCATACAGATAGAAGACTTCAGACTTGTCGCTCGCCATAACAACATCCACGCCAGTAGAGCTACTGTAAGTAAGCTCTATCTCCCAGGCATAGTTCCCCGCCGGCAATGCAGCCGCTATTTGAACACTGGAAGTCCGTTCGCTTCCTGATAAATCAGTTTTTGTGGCTGTGATATCATCTACATGGTACCGATTTTTTTCAGCATCATACACCAGGCTTTGATTATCCCACTCGCCCGTGAGAGTGGTAGTACCGGACTCCGGAGAAGCATATACTTTTACCAAGTACGAAATATCGTACCCCCCGGTCAGCGTTCCTGACCAGTAAATATCGCTAATCGCACCGGCAGTATAGCTTCCGAGGTTTCCAACCGAAACAGTCGCAGTTGGATCAGAATACACAGTGGTCGTTACTTCCGAGTACACGGGAACCTCAACCGTCTTCGTCTCCGTTCCGCAACCCACAAACAACCACATCCCTATCAACAACAAAATTTCCTTTCTCATCTTACCCTCCGTTAAAAAATCATTTTTATCCGTCTATGTCATAGCATAGATCGGTTATTACGTACTAAATAAAAAATAGCATACTGTCTAGTATTTGTCAATTTGACGTAGGTATAAAAAATTCCCGTTGTATTCCGGGAATTTTTTTACTTTAAAGTTTTTATGCAGCGTTTTTTACTTCAGTTCTGATACAGCTTGTGCAGACCAAAAGTCGCACTCCTCCTATAAGGGATTTCTGAAGATTAGGATATTTTCTTGTTCGAACGGTTGGGTTATATTTTCCGCGCAATTTCTTTCTTGCGCCTCTCATAATTGAACCCTTGCCGCATTTTTCGCATTGTCTCATGCCGATTTTATATAAATTTTGATTTTATAGATAAAATTTATCTATAAAATCGAGCACCCCGCCATCGGCGTGGGTTTTATATCTGTATTTATGTATAATTAATTGACTTAGAAATATTAACTGATACTTTTAAGATAGTCAACCCCGTTAGAAACCTGACTTTTGCACACGCACCTTTCAATATATATGCTTATCAATTTTTAAACTTTAGCTGGAAACCTCGCAAAAAATAATTTATATTCTAAGGTAGAAAATTACTGAATTATTTTTTGCCAAAGGTTTCTAACGGGGTCAATAAACCCTCGCTACTAACCCTTATGAAACAACTCATTCGAAAATTCATCCAGACATTTTATAAAACCTTAATTAAGCCGATTATTTTTTCCATGGACCCGGAAAAAGTCCACGACGGAGGAATTGTTTTAGGAGAATTTTTTGGCAATCACTTGCTGACTAAAAAACTGACTTCCAGTCTTTTTAAATATAAAAATAAAAGCCTTGAACAAAATCTTTTGGGAATTCATTTTGCGAATCCGGTTGGGCTGGCTGCCGGATATGACAAATATGCACGCATGACTCAAATTATGGGAGATCTGGATTTTGCTTTTGAAGAAGTTGGGTCCATTTCCGATAAACCAAGCGAAGGGAATCCAAAACCAAGACTTTGGAGATTAAAAAAATCACGCGGATTGATTGTCGGTTATGGATTAAACAATCAAGGCGCAAAGGCTATCGCTGAAAAATTTAAAAATTTAAAATTTGATATCCCGGTTGGAATCAGTATTGTAAAAACAAATTCTCCGCAGGTCATTGCCTTAGAAAACTCTATTACTGATATAGTTGGCGGATTTAAAACTCTTTTAAATTATGGGGATTATTACACTTTCAATATTTCCTGTCCCAATACCGTTGGAGAAGGATTGTTTTATAATCCGGAAAATTTAGAAGTGGCTTTAAAAGAAATTACAAAATTAAACATAACAAAACCTATTTTTATAAAAATGCCGCCTGATATAAGTTTTCAGGTAATTGATGAAATAATAGGGCTCTCGCGCAAATACAAAATAAAAGGATTTATTTTGAGCAATATCGTAAAGCATCGCGAAATGATGGAAAATTTTGACGAAAAAGAGCTTAGAGAAACAGACCTGGGCAAAGGAAGTATTTCAGGAAAACCGGTGGAGGAATTGTCCAATAACTTAATCAAATATGTTTATCAAAAAACCGGAAAAGAATTTGTTATCATTGGATGCGGTGGAATATTTTCTGCCGAAGATGCTTATAAAAAAATCCGTCTTGGCGCCTCATTAGTACAGCTTATCACCGGAATGATTTTTGAAGGTCCACAACTTATCGGACAAATAAATTACGGCCTTGCAAAACTTCTTGAAAAAGACGGATTCAAAAACATTTCTGAGGCGGTGGGAGCGGATAATAAGTAAGATTATTTTGATTGTTCTAAGCTTTGCTGTGCGAAGAATCTCACTTCTGTCCTCCGCCCGGACGAGCCATTCGGACGGGTTCCCGCGTAGACGGGAATCTATAAGTTATTTTAATTTCTTACTTTAATCATTGTAAATTCATTGAAAATTTTAAATTAAAAATTACTAAAAAATCAGTCCATTACGGACTGATTTTTTAGTAGGCCCTGGCGTGGGATTATCCCGGCTTTTGGCCAAGTGGGTGAACTCAATTTCAATCCAAGGATTGAAATGATTTGTTCTCCCGAATAATCCAACTGTTCCGAGAATCACTACCAGAGCTTAATGTAATTATATAATAAAATTTTAAATTACAATATCCCCTTCTTTTTCACCCTCTTTCTATCCGCCAGCTGGTGGATAGGGTCAGGGTGATTTTCACCGCGTGTCATTCTGAGCTTTGCGAAGAATCTCAAATTTTTTTGGCATTACGAGTAATACTCGGCGACCGCGTGTCGCCTTAGCTTTAGCGGTGGCGCAAGCAATCTCAATTCAAAATCCATTTTTTATAAACATTTTGGACGATCGCACAAAATGTTTATAAAATTTTTACTAATTTTAATTAGATAAATCCCAACACCTAAATTAGGTATATGTTGATAAAAAAACTGGTTGCCCGGAGAGGGCAACCAGTTATGGTTAAGACTAGCTAGTCGTAACCGTAAAGATGGTGGTACTTGCCGCGTTCACGCGCGGCGGATATCCACGTTGGTCAGAGGAGGGCGAGGCCGGAAGAGGCGCGGGAGATCACGTAAGATGCATGGGGCTCAGCGTAAGTTGTGCCGATGTCGGTCCGGGATATTGAACAGGTCGCAGCAATAAAGGTTTTTCTCATGGTCTGCATGCCGGGCGCGAAGTCCATGGCGCCGAACTTGATGGTCTCCGCAACACCCACTGCGAAGCCGATGTCCTTGATGTCAAATTTTGCCGTGAGTGCGGACGAAACCAGCACGCTTGCCGACTGGTCCATGACGACGATCGCCGCGGGCTGTGGAGCCGATGCGAAGGCGATAGCAAACAATGACAGCATGAGCGCGACTGACGCAAGAGCGACGAAAATCTTTTTCATGATTTCCTCCTGATTGTGTCTCACTTTTATATGAGACGGTTAAGTTGCCAGACGTCTACTACAGCGCAGGTCTTCTTGAGGTATTCCTCTGCCATATATGGCTTATAAGATAACTTCACCGCATATAGTTCTTCTCCTTTCTTCCTCTGAATTTAGTTAAAAATGATCTGAAAAAAGTGTATCGTACTCTTTTTATATTTGTCAATAGTGGATAACTGTGTTATGGCTATTTACCAAAAAACCTTTATTTAATGGATTTTTTATGCATTTCTGTCATTCTGAACGCAGTGAAGAATCTTATTTTATTTTTGAGATCCTTCGCAAGCTCAGGATGACACGTAATACACATTATTATTTTTACACATTAAACTCAACTTCATTTTCACTTTTGCCAGCAAGAATCTCATCCACCATTTTAATTTCTTCCAAAATACCATCTATCAAATCATAATTTTTTGCCTCTTCATAAGTCACCCAGGCAAATTCAATGGCGTCGCTATCCAACTTCACTTCACCGGATTTGTAATTGCAATAAAAACTTAAAACAACAACTGGAATTCCATCTGGACGAATAAAAGTCAAACCCAAAAGATATTTCGGCTTATCAACTTCCAAATTTACTTCTTCTTTAATTTCCCTACGTAAAGTTTTTTCAACTGCAAAATACCATTTCCCTGACGGAGTTGTCGGAGGAGTATTCACATAATCATCGGTTTCCAAACCACCACCAGGCACAGTCCATTTTCCCGGAAAGGCTTTTTTATCCAAACTTCTTTTTGTTATCAAATACTTTCCATTATTATGGATAATTCCGGTAATCGCAATCCTGTGCAGTTCCTTGTCCATAAATTTACTACGGAATACAAACTAAATACTAAAGTACAAAATTACTAATTACTAATTTTTTGTATTTTAGTATGTTCGTATTTAATTAGTATTTAGTAGTCACTATCCTAAAAATCCTTCAAGTGACGGTTTATATAAAATTTCATCCTGAGCCAATTTGTATTTAATAACCTCTTCAGGCCTAAACCACAAAGCAATTTCTTTTTCCGCTTCTTCCGGAGAAGTTGAAGCATGTACCAAATTTCTTAAAACTCTTCCGTCTTTATCAGACATCAAATAAGAATCCAAAGCGAAGTCTCCACGGATAGTTCCAATATCGGCAGATGAAAACGGCTCAGTCCCGCCAGTAATTTTCCTGGCAATTTGCACCGCATGAGCGCCTTGCCAAACCATAGCAATAACAGGACCGGTAATAAAATATTTCTTAAGGCCTTCCAAAACTATTCCGGTAATTACCAAAGGGTCTTCTGACGGAGGAATTTTCCCTTTTTCTCTATAGTTTTTAATTGTTTTTTCGCCAGTTTTCCTTCGCCATTCCGGATCAACAGTATAGTGACTTTCAATGAGTTCGCTGGTTGGCACCAGCATTTTTGCGCCTACAAGCTTAAGCCCAACTCTTTCATAGCGCTTAATAATTTCTCCAATAAGAGACCTTTGAATACCATCATGCTTTATGAGTATTAATGTTTTTTCGTTTTTCATATCCTTAATTCTAAACCTCTTAAAATTATTTTCAACCCCGTACATAAAATGTAATACATCGGTTAAACCCATTATTTTTGCGCGAAAACGTTAATTTTATTATTGTCCAAAACCAGTTTGATTATACCATTTTTATCAGTGCGGAAAATTTTTGATCCAACATCAGACAATCTTGCCAAAGCCTCCTTTGTCGGATGTCCGTATGAATTTTTGCCGACTTCAATTACTGAAATCTTAGGAGAAACAGATTTTAAAAATTCCGCAACGGACGAAGTTTTTGACCCATGATGTCCGACTTTCAAAATATCCACATTCAAATTGTATTTTCCAATCAGATAATCTTCAATATTTTTACCAATGTCGGCGGTAAATAACGCGCTGCCATTGGGACTCGCAAGTTCCAATACCAAGGCATCGTCATTTATATTTTTCTTATTGTCTGTTGCCAATAAATTTCCAGATGGAAACAAAACCTTAAATTCATTTTCTTGATACTTTATTTTATCGCCCTCTGCCAGAATAATTTGCGGTATATTATTTTCCTTAATAACTTTTTTAAGTTCGGCAAAGCTTTCGGTATTATTTTCAATCCCATTCCAAATAAAGGCGCCAACCTGATACCTTTTTAAAACTTCAATCAACCCGCCAAAATGGTCCAGCTGCGGGTGCGACATCACAACTAAGTCAATATGCCGGTCAAAATAGGAAAGTACTTCGGGAATGTTTTCCAAAATTTTCTTGTCCGGTCCGCCGTCAATCAAAACTTTCACATTATTTTGCAAAACCACCATCTCGCTGTCACCTTGCCCCACATTTAAAAAATAAATTTCCGGATTTTTACTTTTCCCGTTAAAAACTATTTCACTCCAGACAAAACAGTCCAAAACAAAAAGAAATATAAAAATCAAAATAACCCAATTTTTTATTTCGCTAGTTTTTACTGAATCCATTTCTTTTAAAATAGTTTTCCATACCTGTTAGTGTTAACACTAACAGAACTAGGGAGCCTAGATTCCCTTCCACCTTCCCTTACCGCTGTATGATGTTGGAAACTTTGAATTCTTTTTCAACATCCATTCCGGAACTGATGGCTCTTTCATTTTTTTATCAACACTTCTTTTTACCGGCTTTTTAAATCCTTTTTTTATAAATGAAATCGTTGACAATGAAATATCGAGATCCAAGCCGATTTTTCTATATGTTAGCCCTTTTTTTAACAAATATGGCACTCCAATCCTTTTTTCTATCATAATAATCTCTGACGGAGTAAAAATTTTAGAGAGAAAAATTTCTAATTCACTTTCCGATTTAACTTTTTTAATTTCCTTTAAAAATTCGCCTTTTATTTCTTTTTTTAATTTTTCCTCAAGATATATTTTTGTTATGTTTACCATATTTTAATTTAATCATACTTCTGCTTATATTGATAGTGTTAACACTATCAATATAAGCGACTGCTGAATATTTTATTTTTTATTACTAGTGTTAGTGTTAAAACTAACAAGGGCAAAGATAGTGGGATAATATTCAACATAAATTATAAATCCAATCAGTAAAGCGTAATATATAATTGCGAGCCAAACACTTAGGCTGGTTATTCGCAAAAAATCAAACTTCCCAAAAATTTCTATGATTGAAATTTCGTAGGACAATAAAATATTTATCAACCAGCCAAATATTATTGCCAAATTTAATGACAGCAACCCGATACCTGCAGTGATAAAACCCAAAGCCATTGTCAGTGGAACCGCGCAAAGAATCAGAACATTTGCAACGAGCGAAAGTAGTGAAAAATTGCCAAAATATGAAATCAAAAATGGCGCAACAAAAACCTGCGCTGAAACTGTCGCTAATAAATTTTCTTTCCACGAAAGAATTCCTGGATCATCATCTATTTTTAAAACTTTTTTAATTACTGGAAGAAAATAAACAATGCCGAGAAGTGCCATGAATGAAAGCTGGAAACCAACATCAAAAACAAGAACTTTTGGATTTGCTAAAACCATTACAAATGCAGCCACTGCGATAATATTTCGAAAACTATAAACCCGATTAACCTGTGTTGCCAGTAAAATAATACTTCCCATTATTGCCGCGCGAACAACAGATGCCTCTGCGCCGGTCATTAGAACGAAGCCAATAATAACCATAAGAGTAAGCCAGAAACAAATTCTGCGATAAAATATTTGACTTAAAATTCCAGCCACAACTATAACCAAAATGCTGATATTATATCCTGACAAGGCAACCAAATGCGTTGTGCCACTTTGCGACATTTGGTCTTTGAACTCCCGTGAAAATTCCGCTCGCTCGCCCAAAGTTATCCCTGATAAAAACGCAGCCTGTTTGTCCGGTAAAATTTTTTGAAAAATATTTATAATTTTTTCCTTAAACGAAAGTAATGCGGCTTTGATAAAATTTCCTTTGTCGGTCGCAATCAGTTTTGTCTGTGGAAATTGTGAAACTCCCAAAATTCCGTCTTTCAACAAATATGTTCCCGCGTCTTGTGACGGTTCCTTTATGACTCCGTTAAATTCAATCAGATCTCCATAATTAAAATTTGGAAGCGGCCTTGTCTGAACGGAAATTTTACCGGAAAATGGACTTTGCAATTTGATGGTTAGCTTTTGTGAATTGTTTTGATCCACATCATCAACAACAACTCCTTGGAAATTAATTACTTGATTAAAATTAATTCTAGCGCTTTTATATTGATAAGATTCAAATGCAAAATAATAAAAAGCTCCGACTGCGATAAATAATGACAGAAATGAAAACCAAAATAATTTATTATTCTTCTTTATAAATCCTGTTATTAAAAATAAAGCTACAATTAAAGCTGCAATTAAAATTATTGCTGAAAATTTTAAACCAAAACCGGAAAGAAAATCTCCGGCTAGAAAAAATATTATTGCATAAAATGCGGAATCATAAATTCGCATCCCTATATTATAAATCCATAAAAATAAAAAGACACCTCCAAAGAGGCACCTTAAGAAAAATCCATATCGCTAATTATGCTACCAACTTGCCTATCTTGATCAAATTTTTGTCCCTTACAAGTGCCATAAGCGGGCTTTCAATCCCATGCGCTTTAAGAAAATCTCTTGGAATTGGGATTATCCCTGTTTTATCATGAAGACGTTTGTGAACCCCGGCGATGAATTCTCCTGCATAATCAGGATTTTTGATACCCTCTGCAACCAGAAATTTCTTTGTTTCATCGTAGTCAGCTAAAATTTGTCCCAGCATAGGCAACTCCCTTCGCAATATAGAATAACGAACTTATTCAAGAATGCCTTTCCGCCGCTTTATTGTCAATACTCTATGCCTTTTTTCATTGAGTGTTTATTTTTATTGAAAATATGCTTTACCTCTTTCATTTCCGTCACAATGTCGGCAATTTTGATAAAACTTTTTGGCGCGTTGCGACCGGTTAAGATAATATCTGTTTTTTCTGAAACACCTTTAATAATTTTTAAAACATCTACAGCTTTCACGAGTTTTAAATCAACAGCATTATTTATTTCATCCAAAATTATCAGATCATACTTTTCTCCGCCAACTGGCGGATTGATTGCTTTAGTTGCCAATTCCAAACCTTTTTGAGCGGCTTTTTTATGTTCGCTGAATGGCAATTTATCACCCAAGATCCCCACAAATCCTCTTCCTGTTTTCATAATTTGTAAATCTTTTTCCCGAGGTTCAACCTCGAGGCTCCCAGAGGTTGAACCTCGGGAAAATTTTTCTGCGAAGTAATCTTCTCCAGACTTAAATGGGCCCTTAATAAACTGAATCATTAAAACTTTTTTGCCATTGCCAATAGCGCGGACTGCCTGTCCGAGAGCCGCTGTTGTTTTACCCTTGCCGTTGCCAGTGAAGATTAGAATCATAAATCAATAATAACCTGTTAGCTATAAAAAGTCATAATTAATTGTAAATCGGTATTATAATTAGCATATAACTAGATAAAATACGGTCGAATCTAGTTTTAATAAATTGTAAATAAATCAAAAAATGATACAAAAAGAATTAATTCAATATTTATCAGAAGCGTATAAAACTGCTCAAAAAACAGGAGTAAAAGCAATTAATCTTGAGATTGACTACACTATAAAAAATCATACATATTGGATGGAAATCAACGGAAAACAATACTCTCTTAATAAAAATCAATTGTCGGATAAACCTGACGGTGTTGAGAGTGAATTAACCAAAAAAATAAATCTCTGGGTAACGGCATCACGTTTTTAACTAAGTTGTGCGGGGGGAAGGACTTGGCTACAAGTTTCATTTCGCCGTCGCTCAATGAACTCGCAGCCCGCTGCTCGGCATGCCGTTTACTAACGACATATGCCTGCGCCCTTCAAATCCTCACGCAAACCAAGAAGTTGGTTTGTTTCTGGTCCCAAATAATTTTCTTCGAATATTAATTTGTG
>Ga0184636_1000088_pt1 | contig 21168 bp, 19 predicted proteins | sample PLM3_60_b2_FD_133164 | JGI IMG/M metagenome (GOLD analysis project Ga0184636, IMG submission 133164) | Groundwater sediment microbial communities from an aquifer in East River, Colorado, USA - PLM4_90_b2 | ecosystem: Environmental > Terrestrial > Soil > Riparian zone | place: USA: East River... | reverse complement strand
TTAGGAAATGACAATACAGGAGTTGATAGCGCAGTCCCGGTGCAAGTATTAGGTGCTGGCGCTTCCGGATATCTGACTGATATCACGGCTGTTTCCGCTGGTGCTGGTTATTCTTTTGCTCTTAAATCCGACGGCACTGTCTGGGCCTGGGGGAATAATGGCACTGGACAATTAGGAAATGACAATGTCGGAGTTAATAGTGCAGTCCCGGTGCAGGTGAATTTGGCTTTAAATAGATTGACCTTTAATTCTACTAATCCAACACTAAAAATATATAGCGGGGGCGTCCTCGCCGTTGCTTATTGGGCCGACACTTCCTGTTCTAGCTGCGCTCTTTCCGTACAAAAAGATGGATACATCGCGGCAGAGACTACCAATGTCGGGTTGTCAAATATAACGACTTCACCAATTAGCCAGATAGTTTTATCCATGGGAAATTATTCCGCTGTTTCTGATTCAATTACTGCCGATATGAACATAAAGGGGTTAGTGGCTATAACTTCCGATAATCCGGTTCCGTCCGTAACATCAATTTCTCCCGATAGTAAAACTGCCGGTGATGCCCAATTCACTATGACAATAAATGGCACTAATTTTATTGCCAGTTCCGAGGTTAATATTGATGGTTCTGCTAGGACTACAACTTTTGTATCTAGTACTCAACTTACGGCAACAATTTTAGCCTCTGATCTTGTTTCAGTAAAAACTTCTGCTGTTACGGTTTCCAATCCAACTCCCGGAGGGGGAATTTCAAATTCAAAAAATTTATCCATTACAGTAGCTTCATCTGCGAGTATTCCAGTTTCAGTTCCAGCTGCTTATGGAACGATATCAATCCCTTATTTTTCTGTAACAGTGGGCAATGCAGTTGCTAATAATTATGGGATATCAAATCAAATTTTCACGATTAATAGCAATAAAATTATGATTGAGGAATTAAAAAAGAGGCTCGATATATTGATTAAGCAATTGGCGGCAATTTTGGACGATATGAAATTAAAAGAACAGGAAATTCCAAAAGATGCGGAGCAATTTTTAAGCAGAGCAAATTATATAACGAATAGATTATCAGAAATAAAGCTACCTCTATCAAAAAATAAGCAAGGCACCGTTTTGCTGCAAAATTTTTTAATTTCTCAAAGTAAAGGGCCTGCATCCAAAAAATTAGCTTTTTATGGCGCAACAGGATATTTTGGACAGGTAACAAAAAATGCCTTGATGGAATGGCAAATATTAGTCGGCATTCCGGGAGCTAATGGCGCATTTGGACCTGTAACCATGGCTTATCTGAAATCACTTGGCTATTAATGGGTTAATTAATAACCATAAAAAAAATACTCCGATTTTAAGGAGTATTTTTTTTATGGTTATTTTAAATCTAAAGTTTTTATGGAATTTTTAATTGCCAAGCTTATTTTTTCTGAGTCAACTTTGCCGATTTTGGAAAGCACAACCTCTATTGCTTGTTTTGTCTTTCTTTTGCGACCGATGCCGATGCGCAGGCGCCAAAACTCTTTTGTTTTTAAAGCTCTCATTATTGATTCTATTCCCTTGTGTCCGGCAGAGTTTCTGTTAAATGATAATTTATAATTTCCAAGTTCAATATCAATATCATCATGAATTATCAAAATTTCTTCAGGTTTTATTTTTTTAAGCAAACCTGAAAAATATTTAACAGCTTCGGAAACTGTTTTACCGGATTCATTCATATAAACCGTTGGCTTGATAAATGTAATTTTACCAACTTTAAGATAAGTAAATGTTTTTGCTCCACTGTTCCACTCCTCTGGTTTTGCGGCCTTGCCGTTTAATTTCTTGATAAAATAATCAATCGTCAATGAACCGGCATTGTGAAAAGTATTTTGATATTGCTCTTCCGGATTTCCCAGACCGATAATCAGTTTGAATTTATGTGTATTTGACATCTACTCATTTTAATATAAAATTGTAAGGAAATAAACTAATTTTCACGAATATTATTACGAATATTTACGAATTATGAAATGTTTCCAGATGATTTGTAATTTGTGGTAATTCGTCGTCAATTCGTTCAAATTTGTGATTTAAATGAAGACTTTTTTATACACTTTGCGTGAAATATTGGAAATAGTTTTGATAGCCGTCATTGTTGTTATTGGCGTCCGTTATTTTTTGGTGCAGCCGTTTTTGGTTGATGGAGCGAGTATGGAGCCGAATTTTCACAGTGGTGATTATATTTTAATAAATGAAATTTCTTACAGATTTAAAGAACCTCAAAGGGGGGAGCCGGTTGTATTTCATTATCCGGGAAATGAAGCGACTTATTTTATAAAAAGAATCATTGGTTTGCCTGGAGAAAAAGTGGAAATAAAAGGAGGAAAAATTTTTGTGTTTAACAGCCAAAATCCAAATGGGTTTGAGATAAGCGAATCATATTTGCCGAAAGATTTGAAAACGTCTGGGGATAAATCAGTTGATTTAAGTTCTGATGAATATTTTGTATTGGGAGATAATCGTGATGCGAGTTTTGATTCAAGACAATGGGGACCGTTGAAAAAAACGGAAATAGTCGGGTCAGTCTGGGTCCGCCTTTGGCCATTAAGTCAGATTACCGCATTTGCAAAACCAAGCTACTAAAATAAATCAACGAAAAACGAAACTGAACTAAACAACGAAAGTATTAATTTATGTATTTTTCGTAATTTCGTATTTTTTCGTTCTTTCGCTGATTAAAGATATATGACAAAAAAACCAAAAAAGGAAAAAAAGTTTATATTTCAGTCTCCAAAAGGGATGCACGATATTATTCCGGAAGATCAACCGACTTGGGAAAAAGTAAGACAGACTTCCAAAGATGTTGCGGAATCTTTTAATTTTTCAAGAATAGATACGACCGTATTGGAAACGGCTGAAATTTTTGAGCGGGGTTTGGGAGAAGCGACAGATATAGTTGAAAAGCAAATGTTTTTTGTAAAAACCAAGGGTGGAGATAGGATGGTTTTAAGACCTGAGGGAACTACCTCAACAGTCAGGGCTTATTATGAACACAATTTGTCAAAGCTCGGGCATCCGGCAAAAATTTATTATTTTGGTCCGATGTTTCGTTATGAACAGCCGCAATCTGGCAGATTCAGACAATTTCATCAGCTTGGAATGGAAATTTTGGGAGGTGAAGCGGATTCAGTTTACGATGCTGAAATTATTTTGGCGACATTTAGATTTTTAGAGGAAGTAAAAATTAAGGGTCTGACAATAAAGATTAACAGTATTGGTTGTAATAAATGCAGACCTGCTTATGTTAGAAAATTAGAGGGATATTATAGAAAAAATCAGAAGAAAATCTGCAAGGATTGCCAGAACCGACTCGATGTAAATCCTTTGAGATTGCTTGATTGTAAAAATGAAATTTGTCAGCCGTTTAAAGCCGAAGCCCCTGTGATATTGGATTATCTTGATGATAATTGTAAAAATCATTTCAAAAAAGTTTTGGAATATCTGGATGAATTGGGATTGCCATATATGATTGATTCATATCTTGTCAGAGGTCTTGATTACTATAATAGGACAGTGTTTGAAATTTTTGCTGAAGGATTTAACTTTGCCATTGCAGGCGGCGGAAGATATGATTATTTGGCGGAAATATTAAAGCTTGGAAAACTTTCCGCAATGGGCTCAAGCGTTGGAATTGAAAGAGTCATTGAAATTTTAAAAGCAACCGGAAAAACAGTGGCGCCAAAAAATATGGCAAAAGTGTTTTTGATTCATATGGGTGATGAAGCAAAGAAAAAAGGTTTGGCTTTGGTTGAAGAGTTTAGAAAAGCAAATATCAAAGTACAGGAATCATTTGGAAGGGATTCGCTAAAATCACAGCTAAGAATTGCAGATAAGGAGAAAGTTGATTTGGCCTTGATTCTCGGACAAAGGGAGGTTTTTGAGGACAATATTATAATCAGAGACATGAGAAACAGTGCGCAAGAAACTGTTCCTTTGAAAAAAGTGGTTGAGGAAGTAAAAAGGAAACTGAAATAACTACGAAATACAAAATAAATACGAAAATACGTAATTACAAATAAATTTTAAACAACTTCAATTTTGTAGTTTTGTATATTTGTATTTTGTTCGTATTTAGTAGTCAATATATGGATTGTCTGTTTTGTAAAATAATAAAAAAAGAATTTTCAGCGGAAATTATCTATGAGGATGAAAATACTGTCGCAATTTTGGACGTTCATCCAAAAGCACCGGGACATGCTATGGTTTTGCCGAAAATTCATGCGGAAAATATTCTGGATTTGCCAGATGGCAATATAGAAGGGGTATTTAAGGCTGTTAAAAATGTTACAGCATTATTAAAGAAGGCGCTCACGCCTGACGGCTTTACAATCGGGATTAACCATGGTAAGGTGAGTGGACAAGCAATTGATCATTTACACATCCATATCATCCCGCGTTGGCTAAATGATAAAGGATATTCAATACATTCGGTGGTTGATAATCAGCCGACTGAATCAATAAGTGAGATAAAGGAATTGATTAAAAAATTTAATCCGCCAGTTGGCGGGAAATAATTTTTCATTTCAAACCTTTACCCCGCCTTTATATGCGGGATTGCAGTTGATTTTTATAAGCTAATTATATATAAATAATTATTAATATTTAAAAACTTAAGCGGCGGGGTGCTCGGTTTTACAGCCGATCACTTCGTTCTTGGGTAAAACCGGCATGGCCTTACAAATAAAAAGAAAAGAAGGAGAGTCTGCAAGCGCATTTTTATATCGTTTTACAAAGAAAATGCAGCAAAGCGGAATTATAAAAGAAGCTAAAAAAAGAAGAACTTCAAAGCGCAATATAAATAAAAATAAAAGGCGCGAAGCTGCTATTTATCGCGATAACAAGAAACAAGAGGTAATAAAGAAGAAAAAATTGGGCTTAATGTAAAAGCACAAAACCTTTACCCCGCCATCGGCGGGATAGTATAAAAAATTATGGAAAAAATGGAAATGCCACAGGCAGGCAAATCGCCTGAAAGCAGAGAAGAAGCAATAGTTAAAATTAAGAACCTAATAGAAAAAGCAGTGGAAGCGGGTACAATTAAACTTGGTGATGCGTCAGTAAATGATGTTGCTACTAGCTTGTTTGAACATATTACAGAAGACATTTTAAAAAAATATGAAGATAATCCGCCATATATTGAATATGTTGACGGTAAATGGGAAATTGTAGATGAACCCAGTGAATGGGGTAGCAGAAGCCATATTTTTATTAGAAAAGAATAAATAACATGCCTTTAAAAATAACCTTAACTAACGATATAAAGACCGCAATGAAAAGCGGAAATGAATTTGAACTCGGAGTTTTGCGCATGCTTATCGCCGCAATAAACAATAAGGGAATTGAAAAAAGAGGAAAGGGTTTGGATGCGGAACTGACTGACGAAGAAATCATTGACGTTCTGTCAAAAGAAAATAAAAAAAGAAAAGAATCGGCGGAAATTTACAAACAGGCAAACAGGGAGGAATTGGCAAAAAAAGAATTGGAAGAAGTTGAGGTGATTAAAAAATATCTTCCGGAACAGCTTTCTGAGGGTGAAATCGAATCTATCGTGGAAAAAGCGGTTAAAGAAACAGGCGCAACAACAATAAAGGATTTGGGAAAAGTAATGGGATTAATCTCAAAAGACATTAAGGGTAAAGCTGATTCAGGAGTAGTAAGTGATTTGGTTAAAAAGAAACTGGGAATATAAAAAAATCGCTCCGATGCGCATCGGAGCGATTTTTTTATATTTTATTTCTGTTCTCTCCAAGCATCACCTTCCAATTCCTTTTCTTTTTGTTCCGCTAATTCCTTTCCGGTTATTACCTGTCCTTGCTCATTAACTTTAAGTCTTTTTTGTTCTTCTGCTTGCTTTGCCAATAATTCCAATGGGACTGCCGGAACCTCGCCTTTATTTAAACTATCCGGATTTCCAAAGTATTTTTCTGAATATGCCATGCCAATTTTATATAAATTTTAGAATTTATGGATGAAGAAAATTTATCCATAAAATCGAGCACCCCGCCATCGGCGTGGGTATAATTTATATACTTGTAATTATTAATTCCCCGACCTTATTTGTAAATTTTAACATCAATTTTTTTAAATACAAATTGAGTTTACTTTATGAATATTTTTAGATAAACTCAAACGTATATGAAACTTAGCATAGGAATAGTGGGATTGCCAAATGTTGGCAAATCAACACTTTTTAAAATTTTAACTAATCAGGATATTGTTGTTGCTAATTATCCGTTTGCGACAATTGATCCAAACGTCGGGATTGTGCCGGTGCCGGATGAACGTCTTGGGGTATTGGCAAAACTTTCTGTGTCTAAAAAAATAATCCCGGCTGTGGTTGAATTTTACGACATTGCAGGTTTGGTTAAGGGCGCCAATAAAGGTGAAGGTTTGGGTAATCAGTTTTTATCTCATATTAAAGAAGTTAATGCAGTAGTTGAAGTTATCAGGTGTTTCCCGTCCGATGAAATTATTCACGTTGAAAATGGCATTGACCCATTGAGAGATTTGGAAATTATCAATACTGAGCTGATTTTAAAAGATTTGGACATTGTTGAAAAAAGAATTGCCAAATTGGAAGGCGAAGCAAGGTCAGGGGATAAAAATAAAACCAGTGATTTGGATCTCGCTAAAAAAATAAAAGACGGATTGAACGGAAATAAGTTGGCGTCTGAAATTTTAAAAGGGGTTGATTTAAATGTTTCACAAACTTTGCTTGTAAATGAACTGAACCTTTTAACCGCCAAGCCGCAAATTTATCTTTTAAACGGAAGCGAAGCCGATGTGAGTGATGAATTAAAAAATAAAATAAAAGCGCTTAATGCGGATTATTTGATTATGGATTTATCGGCCTGTCATCCTGAAAGCAGTGAAGGATCTCTTGGGGATTCTTCGCAGGCTCAGAATGACAATTGCGACATAGAAAGACTTATTAAAAAAGCCTATGAAATTTTGGGACTTATTAGTTTTTTGACCACAGGGGAAGATGAAACTCGCGCTTGGACAATCAAAAAAGGCGACAAAGCTCCGCAAGCAGCCGGTGCCATACACAGCGATTTTGAAAAGAAATTTATCAGAGCGGAAACTATCAATTGGCAAAAACTTTTGGAAGCCGGCACTTGGGCTGCGGCAAAGCAAAAAGGATGGCTAAGAATTGAAGGCAAGGATTACACAGTAGAGGACGGCGATGTCTTAGTTATTAGGCACAGTTAAAATAGTGGTTAGCGGCTAGTAATTAGTCGCGGGCAATTAATAAAAAAATAATTTGCCATGGCGTGTGTACCCCTCTTTTTTTTGTTATAATATCTTATATGCCCCATAGTAAAATAGCTAAATATTTTTAAACAAGGTGCTATTGGGCAGGAGATAGAAACAATTAGAAGTGCAAATAGAATTATAAAAATCAAATTTTTCAAATTTTAAGTTTGCAGTTCTATATATAGGATATGAAAAAAACTTTGAGAGAATATATCAGCGAAGCGGAAAATAAAAAAGTTGCCATTGGACATTTTAATATTTCAGATATTGCCGGACTTAAGGCAATTTTTTCTGCTGCCTATGAAATTGGTTCGACAAGCTCACCAGATAAAAGTTTTGATCAACAAATTCCTGTTATAATTGGAGTTTCCGAAGGAGAAGCTAATTTTATAGGACATAAACAAGCAGCAGCTTTGGTAAAAAGTTTGCGTGAAGAATATGATTTTCCGATATTTATAAATGCAGACCATCATAAATCGTTGGAAAGTATTAAAAAAGCAATTGACGCCGGTTTTGACGCAGTTTTATTTGACGCCGGCAAGTTATCACTTGAAGAAAATATTTTGAAAACTAAAGAAGTTGTTAATTGTGTCAAATTTTCTGGAAAAAATATTATAGTTGAAGGAGAGCTTGGTTATATTGGTTCAAGCTCGGTTATTTTAGAGGGAATTCCTGAAGGCGCCAATGTTAATAAAGAAGATTTGACCAAGTCTGAAGATGCGGCGCGTTTTGTAAAAGAAACCGGCGTTGATCTGCTTGCTCCGGCAGTAGGGAATATTCATGGGATGTTTAAGAACATGCCAAATCCGGCGATAGATATTGAAAGGATAAAAGCGTTAAGAGAGGCAGCGGGAATTCCTATGGTGCTCCATGGCGGTTCGGGTATTACAGACAGTGATTTCATAAAAGCCATTGACGCGGGAATTGGAATAATCCATATTAATACTGAAATTCGCTTGGCATGGCGTCAAGGCATTGAAAAAGCCATAAAGGAAAATCCAAATGAAATTGTTCCATATAAAATACTTCCATTCGCAGTTGAAGAAGTTAAAAAAGTTGTGAGTCAGAGATTAAAATTATTTAATAAAATTATTTAAGTTGTTTTATTGGATGAAAATTGTAAAATAATAGCTATGGCAAAAAAAAAGAAAATTAAAAAAGTTGAACCTAAAAAGAAAGTTTCTGCGAAAAATAACGACGAAAATGAAGAAAGTTTTTTGCATGAACTTCGACTTCATCCTGAAACCAAAAAAAGTATTTGGGCAATTGCTTTTCTTGGAATTGCGGTAATTTTGTTTTTGGCAAGTTTTCAAAACGCCGGACCGTTTGGGGAATTTTTATATAAAATATTCAGTAATTTGTTCGGCTTGGGGTATTATTTATTGCCTTTGATTTTTTTGGTGATGTCTGGCGTGTTTTTCACTTCTGAACGTAGAAAAATTTATGGAATTACTTTTGTTGGCGCAATACTTTTTGTTCTATCAAGTTTGGGATTAATAGATGTTGTTTTTCCGGATAAGGGAGGATTGATGGGGAAAATGTCCGGCTCTTTGGAATCTTTACTTGGCTACACGGCGGCAATAATAGTCCTTGTTTTATTAATTGTTGTTTCATTTTTAGTGACACTAAATTTGCCGATAAAATTCAATAGAAAAGAAAAGTTGGATGAAGAAGATGAGGAAGAAATTGAAGTGCCGGAAGATGAACAAGACGAAGAATCCGCCGCCGCTAAAGCTGAGCCGGAAAAAGAAGAAAAGAAAAAAGAAGAATTAAAAGAAGATAATATTATAAAAGAAACAATTAGCGCGGCTTTTAATATTGCGAGTAAAAAAGATTTGAAAATGAAGAGTGCGAGCAATTATATTTTCCCTCCGCTTGATTTGTTAAAGTCATCTGTTGAAAAACCGACTTCAGGCGATTTGCGCGCCAATGCCAATATTATTAAAAGAACCTTGGAAGGTTTCGGTATTGCGGTTGAAATGGGAGAAATTAGTATCGGCCCAAAAGTTACTCGTTATACATTAAAGCCGGCTGAAGGAGTAAAACTTTCAAAAATCACCACCTTATCACAGGATCTTGCTTTGGCTTTGGCAGCGCATCCGATTAGAATTGAGGCTCCGATTCCGGGGAAATCTTTGGTTGGCATTGAGGTTCCGAATAAAGCGGCAGCTGTTGTCAGACTTGGCAGCTTGATGAACTACCCTGATTTTACGGAAAAAGGATTGCTTAGTTTTGCGCTTGGAAGAGATGTCACTGGTGAGCCATTGTTCCCGAATATTGAAAAAATGCCGCATCTTTTGGTTGCCGGAAGCACAGGTTCCGGAAAGTCAGTCGCGATTCATTCCATTATTATTTCTCTTCTTTATAAAAATTCTCCGGATACTTTGAGATTTTTGATGATTGACCCGAAGAGAGTTGAGCTTTCAATTTATGCCGGCATTCCGCATTTGATTGCGCCGGTTATTACCGAATCAAAAAAATCCTTATCAGTGTTTAAATGGGCCATAAAAGAAATGGAACGAAGATATGAAATACTCCTTCAGGTTGGGTCGCGTGATATTCAAAGCTATAATAAAAAGAAAAAGGACGATGCTTTGCCGTACATTGTAATTGTCGTTGATGAAATGGCTGATTTGATGAGTACTTATGGGAGAGAAGTTGAAGGGTTTATTGTTCGCTTGGCACAGATGGCGAGAGCTACCGGAATTCATTTGATACTATCAACACAGCGTCCGTCAGTTGAGGTTATTACCGGGTTAATCAAAGCAAATATTACATCTCGTATTGCCTTGCAGGTTGCCAGCCAAGTTGACTCGCGCACGATTTTAGACACATCTGGCGCTGAAAAATTATTAGGGGGTGGAGATATGTTATTCACGTCATCAGAACTTTCAAAGCCAAGGAGAATTCAAGGTTCCTATCTTACCGAAGAAGAAATAAATAAAGTTGCCAATTTTATTCGCGAAAAAAATTCCGGTGTTATGCCAGAAGGAGCAAATGCCCCGGCATTGGAAATTGCGGCTGATTCAAAACATGATAGCGGCGCAATTAGATCAGGAGATATTTTTGATGGTCTTGAAAATGATGACGATCAAAATGATGAAATGTTAGACGAGGCGATTCAAGTCGTTGTTGAAGCGCAAAAAGCTTCCGCATCTTTATTACAACGCAGATTAAAAGTTGGATATGCGCGCGCTGCCAGGCTTTTAGATATCATGGAAGCTCGCGGAATTATCGGTCCCGGCGATGGCGCCAAAGCAAGGGAAGTGTTTATGGATAAAGAAGGAGCGGAAAGCGAACAATAAACTATAAAAAAATAAAATGCCACAGACCTCATAAATCTGTGGCATTTTATTTACAAAAATATTAAGTTTACCTAATTACATTGGGCATTATATACATAATATTTCTAACGGAGTCAAGTACAATATTGCACGATCGCGCAATATTGTACCAGGTTATGCATTTTTGATATTTTGATAAAATCGGGTACAATCTAAGAATAATTATAAATGCAAATATTTTATGGAAACTGAGAAAAAAACAATCAAGGGAATATTGGAGGATTCAATGGATGTAAAGGGTTTTAGCATTGAAAGACTGTCAGAAATCACTGATATTCCAGAGAGGTTTATTAAGGCTATTATTGACGAAAATATATCAAGTCTTCCATCATCTCCTTATATACGAGGGTATTTAGTGCGCATTGCCGAGACGCTTAATTTAAACGGCAATGAGCTCTGGACAATTTATAAGGAAAATTTAGATCTTAAATCATCCGGCGGCAAGGATAAACTTCCGCATAATAGATTTGAACTTAAACCGTTTAAGAAAAGAAATGTTATTTTAATCTGTGTGGCTGTAGCGGTTTTAATTTTTTTGGCTTTCAAAATAGATACATTATTAGGCGTGCCAAATATTGAAATAAGCAATCCGCCAACTGACAATATGATTGTTAGTTCCTCAACAATAGATTTGCGCGGACAAATTGATTTAAAAGATAAATTGACTATAAATAATGAAGAAGTCTCAACGGACAGCAATGGATATTTTGAAAAACAGTTTTCTTTGGAAGCCGGTATTAATAGTGTTGAGTTTAAAGTGAAGAGATTATTAGGGAAGGAAATATCAATAGTGCGAAAAGTTATATACCAAAATAGTAATTAAATTCCAAACCACAAATTCCAAATAACAAATAAACTCTAATTTGCCAATAGGTGAATTAATTTCTAAATATTTGAATTTTGATCATCGTACGTCATCTGTAATTTGGCGCTTGAAACCTGGAATTTTAAAAAGGTGGTTAAAAAAGAAAAAGAAATAAAAGAAGTTGAAGGAGAATTAGAAGTGAAAGATGTTGATCAGTTACTATCTTCTTTGCAGGAAAAATTTGGTGATGGTTCCATAATGAAGTTGGGCGATATTAAAAAAGTAAACGTTGATGCAATTCCGACAGGCTCTTTTTCTTTGGATCTTGCTTTGGGGGTTGGCGGTTTGCCAAAAGGAAGAATTGTAGAAATTTTTGGACCTGAAAGTTCCGGTAAAACAACTTTGGCCTTGCATGTAATTGCCGAGGCGCAGGATAAAAAAATGCGCGCGGCTTTTATTGATGCTGAGCATGCAATGGATCCGGACTATGCCAAAAAGCTTGGCGTTAAGGTCAATGACCTTATAATTTCTCAGCCGAGTAATGGAGAGGAGGCGCTTAATATTTTAGACAGTCTGATTCGCTCAGGTTTGATTGATGTTGTTGTTGTTGACTCTGTAGCGGCTTTGACTCCGCGCGCGGAATTGGCGGGTGAAATAGGGGATCAGTTTATGGGTCTTCAGGCGAGAATGATGGCGCAGGCTTTAAGAAGATTGGATAAGTCAGCCAGTCAGTTTAATACATTGGTTATATTTATAAATCAGCTTCGTGAAAAAATTGGAATAGTATTTGGTAATCCTGAAACTACTCCTGGAGGGAGAGCTTTAAAATTTGCCGCATCTGTCCGCATAGACATTCGCAGAATAGCGCAGATTAAAAAAGGCGAGGAAATTGTCGGAAACAGAGTAAGGGCAAAAGTTGCGAAAAATAAAGTGGCGCCTCCGTTTAGAGAAGCGGAATTCGACATTTTATATGGAGAAGGAATTTCTTTGCCTGGTGATGTTCTGACTGCCGGCATTAAATATGGTTCAATTTTAAAGACTGGCAACACTTATAGTTTTGAAGGCATGAAGCTTGGAGTTGGTTTAGAACAGTCGCGAGAAAAATTAAAAGAAGATATAAAACTCATTAATGATATTAAAAAGAAAACAGTTGTAGCAGTAAACGCCAGAATAGTGTAGACTTATATTATGGATAATGAAAAAAACTGCGAAGCAATAATATATGGAATGAATACGACTAAATCCGCCACTGCTGTTGATGTAAGGGATGGAATAATAAAATGTTTTGTAGAAGCTCATTCAGAAGAATTGGCAGAATTAAAAAATTATGGCGATGTGACTGACGAGGATTTTGAAAAAATTAAGTCAATAAATGTTGAAGGAATGATAAAAAATATTTTTAAGGAGATTGATGAAGATTTTGATAATCCAACAAAAGAGTCATTGGTAAAAGTTGTTGGAAAACTTGCTGAGTTTGCCAAAAATTTTAGGAATCAGGAGATTGTAAAAAGACATTATGATCAGGTAATGTGTCTGATTAATTTGATTAAATAACCATAAAAAGAGTCAGCTATAGGCTGGCTCTTTTTATGATATAATTTCAAAATGAAATTTGTTGCAGATTTGCATATTCACTCTAAATATTCTCGGGCGACTTCCAAACAGATGAATTTGGAGGATTTGGATTCGTGGGCCGATGACAAGGGGATTTTGGTTATGGCAACGGGTGATTTTTTGCATGGAAAATATTTAAAGGAAATTAAAGGTAAATTAGAACCAGCTGAGTCAGGACTTTTTAAATTAAAAAAAGAATATAAAAAACCAACCTTAAGGGTAACTTTTAGTGAAACGCGATTTATTCTATCAGTTGAAATTTCAAGTATCTATTCCAAAGGAGGAAAAACCAGGAGAATTCATAATTTGGTTTTTATGCCGTCAATTGAAAGTGTTGAAAAATTGAGAAATGAATTAATTAAATTGGGCTGTAATTTGGATTCGGATGGCAGACCAATAATTGGATTGGACAGTGAAAAATTGGCGGAAGTTGTTTTTAACGTTGATAAAAATGCGGTAATTATTCCCGCGCATGCTTGGACACCTTGGTTTTCCATATTTGGCTCAATGTCAGGGTTTGATTCAATAGAAGAATGTTTTGGTAAATATGCGGATAAAATTTTTGCCATTGAAACCGGACTTTCAAGTGACCCGGTAATGAATTGGAAGATTTCTGGTTTGGACAAAGTGGCTTTAATTTCAAATTCTGATTCGCATAGTTTGCCAAAAATAGGCAGGGAGGCAAATATTTTTGATACTGAGCTTTCGTATAAAGGAATTATGGATGCGATAAAAAGCGGCGCGCCCATAGAAAGGGAAAAGCGAAAAGGGAAAAGCGAAAAGTTTGTGGCAACAATAGAATTTTTTCCTGAAGAGGGAAAATATCATTATGACGGACATAGTAATTGTAAAATTGTATTTTCGCCAAAAGAATCTAAAAAACATAAAAACATTTGTCCTGTTTGTGGTAAGTCATTAATTATAGGGGTGATGAACAGAGTTGAAAAATTGTCTGACAGAAAAGTAAGTGTAAAGGGCAAAGGCAATTATCACACGCTTGAAAATCGCGTACCTTATTATAATTTGGTACAATTGGATGAAATTATTTCTGAGGCGATTGGTGTTGGTTCGGCCTCAAAAAAAGTGAAAAAGGAATATGAAAATCTCATTAAAACATTCGGTTCGGAACTAAAAATTCTGATGGATGTCAGCATAGAAAAAATAAAATCTTCGGCAAATGAAAAAATTGCCGAAGGAGTAAAAAGAGTAAGAGCGGGGAATCTAAAAATCAGCCCCGGCTATGACGGAGAATACGGGACAGTAGAGATATTTAAAAAATAAGATTTTTAAATATAATTTACAATTATCAATTTCCAATGTAAATTGAATTATTCAATAAATAAATTTCAAAATTAAAAAATTTAAAATTCATTTTAAATTAAAAATTAGAAATTAAAAATTTAACCGTGGATCCAATCATTTTAGTTTTTCAACTTATTGTTCTAATATTTTCTGTGATAATTCATGAAATTTCACATGGGTTTGTGGCGTACGCGCTTGGAGATAGGACTGCCAAAGATGCCGGGCGGCTTACTTTAAATCCTTTAAAACACATAGAGCTTTTTGGATCAATAATTTTACCATTGATGCTGTTTATTATGCAGAGTCCGGTTTTATTCGGCTGGGCAAAGCCTGTGCCATTTAATCCGATGAATCTTAAAAATCCCAAGAGAGATAGCGGGCTTATAGGACTGGCCGGTCCAATAAGTAATTTTTCGGTGGCAATTATTTTTGCGTCAATACTGAAAATAATGACTGTTTTTGGTCTTTTAACCGATCCGTTGGCGATTTTTATCAATATTATTATCCTGGTTAATATTGTTTTGGGAACATTTAATCTTGTTCCTATTCCGCCACTCGACGGGTCAAAGATTCTATTTGCTTTTTTACCCAGAGGGACTGAAGAATTTCAAATTATGCTGGAAAAGTATGGATTTTTTATCCTGTTATTTTTCCTTTTCTTTAGTTTTTCAATAATTACCCCGATTATTCTGGCAATCTATCATTTTTTGGGAGGCAATTTACTTTAGTTAAATGAGTAGAAAATTTATCAAATACCCGTTTCCCTCTCTTTTTTAGAGGTTTATAGTATTTTTACTAAGGCGAGAATGTTTTCACAGCGAATATTGCCGTAAAATGTTTAAAATTTAACGAGCGAATAAGAAAATCCTTCGGGACACACGTAGGAGGGTGGAGGATTTTCGTTTGTGAGCGAATATAAATTTAACGTTTGAAGGCCTATTCGCGAGAAAATTTTTGAGCCTACTTATCCCCATTTTTCATAAAAATAGGGGCTTTTTTTTAGGATAGAACTCTGCTAAAATTTCATCACAAATGAGAGAAAGTTAGGATAAAATCAAAAGGAAATAATGTCAATGAGCTCAGTATAAATCCCGTTAGAAATTATTTTATTTTTTTGTAATTACTGTAGAAATGAAATAATTTATTGCCATAAAAATTACGGGTAAGGCTTTAATAATCGAAATAAAAATAAAATTGATTTAAATATTTTTAATGGGATGAATAAAATTTTTATAACAAGTCTAAATAAAAAATTTAAAAAGGAAGAAAGAAAAGTCAGGCTGACGGCAGTAAAAATTTTAAAAATTTTGAAAAAAGAAAATGTTTCAGTGGAAATTTATCTGGCAGGAAATGTAATAATGAAGTCTCTTAATAAAAAATTGAGAGGTAAGGATAAAATTGCAAATGTTTTAAGCTTTGAGGAGCCTGAAAAATTTATTTCTCCTGAAGCAAAACTGAAAAAGATTGGAGAAGTTTATTTAAATGTGGAGCAGGAGGATAGAATTTTTTCAAAAGAATTTTTATTGCTCCATGGAATGCTTCACTTGCTCGGATACGACCACATTAAAGAAGTTGACTCCATGAAAATGGAAAGGAAAGAAAAATCTGTTAGTGAAAAATTAAGCAGTGGTAATTAGTTAAAAATTTATTCATTGTAAATTGATTTAAAATTAAAAATTGATAATTGAAAATTTTATTAAATATGTACATCACAGCTATTGATCTAGGATCATCAAAAATAAAAATACTGGTTGCAGAAATTGGCAAAGGAGAGTTGCGACTTGTAGATGTTTTTGATTTTCCGTCAGCTGGGATAAGAAAAGGGGAGGTATGCGACGTGCAGGATGTTGTTAAAAATCTTTCCAAAATATTTGAGGAGATTAAAAAGATTAATAAAAATACAGTAAAAAATATTTTTGTTAATCTTGGCGGCAAGAACGTCAAGCTTCAGAATTCTCGAGGAATAATTGCAGTCTCACATGCGGATAATGAAATTTATCAGGATGATATTGATCGTGTCATCAAGGCCTCTCAGGCAATTAATATTTCCGCAAACAGAAAGATACTTCACACGATTATCCAGGAATATGTTGTTGATGGAATTGAGGAAATAAAAAATCCAATTGGCATGAGTGGCACTCGCTTGGAGGTAAATAGTGTTATTATAGACGCCTTTAATCCGACAGTGAACGATTTAAATAAGAGTATTGAAATAGCAGGTGGTAAAATTGCCGATATTATCTATTCTCCTGTTGCCGCATCTTCAGCTGTTTTAAATAAAACCCATAAAGAGCTTGGGTCAGTTTTGATTGATATTGGTTTTAGTACTACTGGCATGGCTGTTTTTGAGGAAGACAGATTGGTAGGGGCAAAGGTTTTCCCATTAGGATCTTCAAATATCACTAATGATCTGGCAATTGCCTTAAAAGCATCAATAGAAACCGCGGAAAATATAAAAATTTCATATGGACATGCATTTTCAAGGGACGTTTCGGCAAAAGATAAGATAGATTTGAGTGAAATTGACGAAAATTTGAAAGCTATTGTTTCTAAAAAATACATTGCTGAAATCATAGAAGTCAGGCTTGCTGAAATTTTTGAGCTGATTCATATTGAGCTCAAGATTTTGGGAAAAACACAGCTTCCGGCCGGAGCAATACTGTGCGGAGGGGGAGCAAAGATTGACGGTATTATAGAACTGGCAAAACACGAACTGAAATTGCCGATACACATGGCAAACTACGACTTAAGCCTATTTAACGGCACTGGTGACGATATTATATCCAAGTCCGAAGGATTGGAATTTGCTCTTTCTATAGGACTTTTGAATTACGGATGTGGTCAGTATATGGAAAAAAATCCGAAGTGGGAAAAAAATGATTTCATATCAAAAGTTTTTAGAAATCTGATGCCGTAAAGATAATGTAAAATTGAAAAATCAAAAATCAAAGTGACAGATTAAAATTATAAAAATAAATTGAATTTTAAATTTTAACATTTTGCATTGTCATTTTCCATTTTGATATTTGCATTTTAATTTTATTATAATTATGAAAAAGAATAAAAAAATAAAAAACAAACAAGTAAAGGCAAGGGTAAATCCGGTGAAAATTAAGACAGCAGAGCCAAAGCAGACAAAAATAAAAATGAAATTTAAGGAAATGCCGCTCGCCAGAATTAAGGTTGTTGGAGTTGGTGGGGGAGGCGGAAATGCAATTTCAAGAATGAGTGATGATTTTCCACGCGGGATTGAACTCATAGCCATAAATACCGATATTCAAGATCTTAACCAGTGCTCAGCAAAGAATAAAGTTTACATTGGGAAAAATTTGACCAGAGGCCTGGGAACGGGAATGAATCCTGATCTCGGACATCAGGCGGCCGAGGAAAATCGTTCGGATATTGCAGAGGCGCTTAAGGATGCCGATATGATTTTTATCGCCGCCGGAATGGGAGGAGGCACTGGAACCGGAGCTGCCCCTGTTGTGGCTGATATTGCAAAAGAAATGGGAATTTTGACAATTGCCATAGTTACAAAACCTTTTGGTTTTGAGGGAGGTCATCGCGCGAGAATTGCCGAAGAAGGACTGATTAAGCTAAGAGACCGCGTTGATACTATTATCACCATTCCAAATGACAGAATTTTCTCAATCATCAATAAGGACACTTCTTTAATGAAAGCTTTTGAGGAAGTTGATAAAGTTCTTAGGGATTCGGTAAAGGGTATAACAGAATTAATCTTAACTCCTGGAATTATAAATATTGATTTTGCCGATATTAAATCGATTATGAGAGACGCCGGGTCTGCCATAGTGGGGATCGGTATTGCTTCGGGACAAAATAGGGCGCTAAAAGCCGCCAGTATCGCAGTAAATTCTCCTCTGTTGGAAGTTTCAATTGAAGGAGCAAAAGGAATTTTGTTCAGCATTTCCGGCAGAAATGATATGAAAATGCAGGAGATTAATGACATAGCACGGACAATTTCTGAGCATGTTGACCCGACTGCAAAAATAATTTTTGGAACTTACTTTGACCGTAAATTAAACAAGGGACAGATAAAAATTACCCTTATTGCCACTGGATTCAGTAATATTTTATTAAAGGAAACCAAATTCTTTCCAAATATTTTCAATCAGCCTGGAATTGATGAAACGTTAGAGATTGGAAGCAATAATAATCACTTGCCATTTGTTAAGGAAGAAAGAAATAAATCAGCGAAAAATGAATCAGAACGAAAGCATGAAAAAGGGGAGGTTAAAAAAGAGGAATCACAGGACAAGAAAATAACAAGCAAGGAAAATTTGAAAAAGGAAGAAGATGAAAAGGAAAAGGAGTGGGACGTGCCGGCATTTTTAAGAAGAAAAAGAAGATAGGGTCTTGGCCCAAGAGTACAAGTCAAAGACGCAGTACGATTGGTTGACAAACCCTATCCGGAACATAATTAATAAATTTATTTTAAATAAAAATTACGCGTAAAATTATGTATTGTAAAATTGAGTTCTCGTCACATGATTATGTGCTGGGTGCTCAATTTTATAATTACTTGCTTTGCTCGTAAATAAAATTGGCATGTTTAAATCAATAAAAAAACGAAACGGTCAGATAGTTCCATTTAAAATTGAAAAAATTGCAAATGCCATTTATAAATCTTCAGTTGCTGTTGGAAATCCAAATTGGCAATTGGCGGAAGAATTGGCAAAGGAAGTTGCAAAGCGTGTTGAAGAGAAATTAAAGAAAGGAGTTGTTCCTGAAGTTGAAGAAGTCCAGGATATTGTTGAACAGGTTCTTATTGATACTGCAAATGCCAAAATAGCAAAGTCTTACATTCTTTACCGCGAGCACCGAGCTGATATCCGACAACAAAAGCAGCAGATTTTAAATAAGTCTGAAATCGATGAAGTTGATAAAAAATTCGATCTTAATGCGCTAAGGGTTTTGGCAAGTCGTTATTTAAAAAAGTCTGAAGACGGACAAATTATTGAAACTCCAAAGGAACTTTTTACCAGAGTTTCAGTTCATTCAGCAATACCGTCGCTTTTTTATGATGTAAAAGTTTACCAGAAAAAAGGCGGCGCCAAGGAACACAAAATAGAGGAGTTTGATTTTAAGAAACATGCGGGTAAATTTGCGATCGGACAATATAAGCTCAATGAATTTCATCTTGAGGGAATGTTTAGGCTTTATTCGAGATTTTCAAAAAATCACCAGATAAAAGTTACATGGTCCGGATTTTTGGACTTGCTTAAAAAGGGATACTTTGACAAATATGAGTCTGAAATAACAAATTATTCTGAGCTGATGGTTAATCGCAAGTTTTTGCCAAACACTCCCGCAATCGCCAATTTTGGCAATCATTTAGGCATGGGTAGCGCTTGTTTTACTCTTGGGGTGGAAGACTCAATCGATTTAATCATGGACTCCTTAAAAGCCGCGGCAATAATTTTCAAATCAGGAGGAGGTGTTGGCTATAATTTTTCTCATTTAAGACCGGAAGGGGATTTTGTCAGTAAAACCGGAGGCACTTCATCTGGTCCGATTACCTTTATGTCTATGTTTGATAACATGACTGAGGTTATTAAACAGGGAGGTATTCGCCGTGGCGCCAATATGGGAATTTTAAACAGCGACCATCCGGATATTGAAAAATTCATCAAAGCAAAAGAAGGGAATAAGGCTCTGAGAAATTTCAATATTTCAATAATGGTCAAGCCGGAATTTTGGGATGCGCTTGAAAAAAATAAGCCATATCAATTAATTAATCCAAGAAATGGAAAAGTTGTAAAAGAAATTGACGCCAAACAACTCCTGGACACAATTGCTTATCAGGCATGGGAATCAGCTGAACCGGGAATTTTGTTTTTTGACAGGATTAATGAAAATAATCCGATGCTTAAGGGTTTGGGTCCGATTGAAAGCACCAATCCTTGCGGAGAAGTTACTCTTTATCCGTTTGAGAGCTGCAATTTGGGTTCTTTAAATGTCTGGAATTATCTTAAAAAGAATGGAGACAAGAAGCCGCAGTTTGATTGGCAGACTTTTGCAGATGACATAAAAATCGCAACTCATTTTCTTGATAACGTTGTTGATATTAACAAGTATCCATTGCCTCAAATAGAAGAAATGTCCATTAGTACCAGAAAGCTTGGTTTGGGGCTTATGGGTCTTGGAGATTTACTTTATGAATTGGAAATTGCCTATAACTCAAAAGAAGGGTTGGAGTTTATGGAAAAATTGATGGAGTTCATCAATTACCATTCAAAAATTGCTTCAATCGATTTGTCCAAAGAGCGCGGGAGAATGCCATATTTTGACAAGTCATTCTTTAAGGAAGGAAGATTGCCATTTTCCGGATTCAAGGATAAGGCTTCATGGAATTTCGACTGGAAGGATGTTTCAAACAAAATTAAAAAGTTTGGAATCAGGAATTCCTTCAATACTGTTATCGCTCCGACCGGTTCCATCTCAATGATTGCAGGATGTTCTTCCGGAATTGAACCGGTATTCAGTTTGGTTTTTGAAAAGAATATTACCATTGGAAGCTTCTATTATGTTGACCCGGTTTTTGAAGAGAAAATGCAAAAAGAAGGTTTGATGGACGAGGCTTTGATTAAAGACATTATTGCGCATGCCGGCAGTATTCAGACGCTTAATTACATCACTCCGAAAATTAAAAAACTTTTTGCCACTGCCATGGATATTTCCCCGAAAGATCACATCAAGGTTTTGGCAGCTTTCCAAAAATGGACTGACTCTGCAATTTCCAAAACAACTAATTTGCCCAATACTGCCACGGCTGAAGATATCAGGGAAATT
>Ga0184636_1000087_pt1 | contig 21175 bp, 18 predicted proteins | sample PLM3_60_b2_FD_133164 | JGI IMG/M metagenome (GOLD analysis project Ga0184636, IMG submission 133164) | Groundwater sediment microbial communities from an aquifer in East River, Colorado, USA - PLM4_90_b2 | ecosystem: Environmental > Terrestrial > Soil > Riparian zone | place: USA: East River... | reverse complement strand
CGTCTAAGGCGGATAGAGGAATTTGGGAGTTCCGATCGCTATCGGGGCGTTTGAACCAATAAATCGTAGAAAATGGCAAAAGAGATCACTGGCTTTGTAAAGCTACAGTGCAAAGGTGGCCAGGCCAACCCGGCACCTCCAATCGGTCCTGCATTAGGTTCCAAGGGTATTAATATCATGGAATTTTGCAAACAATTCAATGCACGTACGCAGGACAAAATGGGTAAGGTACTTCCCGTTTTAATTACAGTTTATTCAGACAAAAGTTTTGATTTCATTATCAAAACGCCTCCCGCAGCTGTTCAGTTGATGGAAGCCGCAAAAATTCAAAAAGGTTCTAAGGAGAGTAACCGCACCAAGGTGGGTAGAGTAAACTGGACCCAGGTACAAGCAATTGCAAAAGATAAAGTGGCTGACCTGAACTGTTTTACAGTTGAAAGCGATATGAAAATGGTAGCCGGTACTGCCCGCAGCATGGGCTTAACCGTTGAAGGTAAAGCTCCCTGGGAAAACTAAATCGCCTTGTCCGCCGCAGCTTAGCAAAAGCGGATGTAAATTTTAAAACGAATTGATTATGGCATTCATCAGTAAAAAAAGAAAAATTTCTGAAAGCAAGCTCGATAATAATAAAGCCTATTCATTAAAAGAAGCTTCCAATTTAGTGAAGCAGGTTAATACGGCAAAGTTTGACGCATCTGTTGACTTGCATATACGGTTGGGGGTTGATCCTAAAAAAGCTGACCAGGCTATCCGCGGTACGGTAACGCTTCCTCACGGCACCGGTAAAACAAAAAAAGTATTGGTGCTTTGCACCCCGGATAAAGAAGGGGATGCAAAAGCTGCCGGTGCAGATTTTGTAGGCCTGGATGAATTTATTACAAAGATCGAAGGAGGTTGGGTAGACGTTGATGTGATCATTGCTACTCCTTCCGTAATGCCAAAAATCGGCAAGCTTGGTAAAATTCTGGGTCCCCGTAACCTGATGCCTAACCCAAAAACAGGAACAGTTACCAATGACGTAGCTGCTGCTGTTAACGAAGTAAAAGGAGGTAAGATTGCTTTTAAGGTTGATAAGGCAGGTATCATTCATGCTTCGATCGGTCGTGTTAGTTTTACGCCGGAAAAGATTGCAGAAAACAGCCAGGAATTACTCAATGCAATTATTAAAGCAAAACCTTCTTCTTCGAAAGGTGCCTATTTCAGGGGTATCAGCATGGCAAGCAGTATGAGCCCGGGGATAGCAATAGACACAAAAGGATTTGTTCATTAATAACGATCAGGCCGCTCTAAGCGGCCAGATCGGTAAATAAAAAGTTATGACAAAAGATCAAAAAAATGAAGTGATCGGGTTATTGAAAGACAAGTTTTCTCAATACAATAACTTCTATATTACAGATACACAATCACTGACTGTAGCGCAGGTAGTTAAATTACGCCGGGCCTGTTTTGATAAGCAGGTGGAGATGAAGGTGGCTAAAAACAGCTTAATAAAAAAAGCATTGGAGTCGTTGGATGCAGAACGATATGCCGGTGTTTATGATGCCTTGCACAATGTGACGGCCTTGATGTTTTCTGAAAATCCCAAAAACCCTGCAGTAATTATTAGTTCTTTCCGTAGAGAAAGTCATGGTGAAAAGCCGGTGCTGAAAGCAGCATTTATCAATGGTGATGTTTATATGGGAGATAAAGAGCTTGCTACGCTGATAAAGATCAAATCAAAGAATGAATTAATTGGCGAAGTAATTGGTTTATTACAATCACCAGCAAAACGTGTTTTAGCTGCGTTGCTTCATCATCACGAAAAACAAGCTGCAGGCGCTGAAACTCCTGCAGAATAATAATAAAAACTTATTTAAAATATTCAACCTGGCCGGATGGCTTACAAAAGGCATATTAAATAACTCTCCGCCGGATTCGTTTGATACGGAAATGAAGGCGGTTTAAAAAAGTAAAATTATGGCAGACGTAAAACAATTAGCGGAACAACTGGTAGGCCTTACTGTAAAAGAAGTACAGGACCTCGCCGATTTTTTAAAGACTGAGTACGGTATCGAACCCGCAGCTGCAGCTGTAGCTGTTAGCAGTGGCGGAGAAGGTGGAGCAGTTGCAACAGTTGAGGAAAAAACTGCATTTAATGTAGTATTGAAACACGGCGGTCCTTCCAAATTAAATGTAGTTAAGATTGTAAAAGATCTTACCGGTTTAGGTTTAAAAGAAGCAAAAGAACTTGTTGACGGAGCTCCTAAAAATATAAAAGAAGGAGTTTCTAAAGCCGAAGCAGAAGAAGCAGCCAATAAGCTGAAAGAAGCAGGCGCGGACGTTGAGATCGCTTAAATATTTTTTCGGAAAATTTTAAACCCTGTCTTTGCGCAGGGTTTTTTGTTTACAATGTGAGATAAAATTTTAGTTTATTAAAAATATCGTCATTAATCAATGATATTTTCTTAAGATCTTCTATTGAAGAATAATTCCCATGCTGAGTTCTATATTCCACGATGGCATTCGCCAGATTCCATTTAATGTAAGGATGTGATTTCATTTCATCTTTTGTCGCCGTGTTAATATTGAATTTTCTTACTTCTGTATTTTTCAATACCAGGTACTGTTTGATCTTTTGAAAGGTAGAATCTGCCAGGCCATAAGTTTCGCCAATTTGATCGATAGAATAAAAACCTCCCAGTTTATCCCTGAAATTTATAATGCGCAATGCCAGTTTACTGCCGATTCCGGGTAAAGAAATAAATCCGGCAGTATCGGCGATATTAATTTCTATTACACGGTACTTAGGAGTGTTATTAATGGTTTGTTCTTTCCAGAGTTCATTTTGTTTTGTGTAAACCTCCTTTATGTCGTTGGAATTACTTGACGGAGGTATTTTTATGTAAGGCTCTAATCGTTGATATTCTTCCTGTCGGAACCCATAAATTTTTTGCAGATCTGCAGGTTTATTAAAATGACCACCCTTATTTAAATAATTTTGAATGGTATGAATCGTTTTACCCCGGAGACCTAACCGGCTCCATTCGTTGATCGTAATAGTATTTGGATCAAAATAGAATAACTCGCCTTTTTGTTTGTTCGTGTATTTGTTAACAGATCTGTCATGAGCGAATTCGTCCATATTTTTATCATCATTTTTGCCGGGATCAGCTTCTTGCTTATGCTGTAATTTTTTAACTGCTGATATCCAGCTTGAATCAATTGAAACCCTGCCGGTTTTCCGGCTTAAAATTTTTGGAGAGAACCAGATCCCTATAACAAGCGCAGCAATAGTCAAAATCCCGATTCTTTCTTTCCGGCTAAAGGTTAAATAGTCCTTTCCAAACTCTTTCCAACCCATAATTTTTTCTTCTAATTTACTGTTGGCCACAGCTCTTAAAAATGGTCTCTAAGTGGTAGTATGGCTTAATGTTTGTTATCAAAGTTTTCTTGTTTGTAAGTGTTTATTCCTTACCTTTGCGTTCCTTTAATTTGGCCAAACACATTTTGACGTCACAAATCATGTTTAAATAGTTGAAACTCAAAGGCTTTTTTTCTTTTAAGAGAAAAAGCCTCATGTGATTTTTGCGTCATTGACTCTTTAAAACCGGTTTATTACGCCTATGTCTTCAACAAAATTGAATCACAGGATTGATTTTGGAAAAATCAAGCATCTTGCTGATGCACCTGACCTGCTGGATATACAAATTCAATCTTTCAGAGACTTTTTCCAGTTAGAAACCACACCCGACAAACGAAATATTGAAGGCTTGTTTCGTGTATTCCGTGAAAATTTTCCCATCACTGATACACGAAATATTTTCGTTCTGGAGTTTTTGGATTATTTTATTGATCCACCACGTTATACTATTGAAGAATGTATGGAGCGTGGTCTTACCTATGCTGTTCCTCTTAAAGCTAAGCTACGCCTGAGCTGTAATGATGAAGAGCACGTAGACTTTCAAACCATTGTGCAGGATGTGTTCCTGGGCAATATTCCGTATATGACTCCCCGCGGAACATTTGTAATTAATGGCGCTGAACGCGTAGTAGTTTCTCAATTACATCGTTCACCTGGTGTTTTCTTTGGTCAGTCTATTCACCCGAACGGAACAAAGATCTATTCTGCAAGAGTAATTCCTTTCAAAGGTGCATGGATGGAATTTGCAACTGACATCAACAATGTGATGTATGCATACATTGACCGTAAGAAAAAATTCCCTGTAACTACATTGCTTCGTTCAATTGGTTATGAAACTGATAAAGACATCCTGGAATTATTCGGGATGGCTGATGAAGTGAAAGGAGATAAAAAAGCTCTGCAAAAATATCTTGGCCGTCGGTTAGCTGCCCGCGTATTAAGAAGCTGGGTAGAAGATTTTGTAGATGAAGATACCGGTGAAGTGGTTTCAATAGAAAGAAATGAAATAGTTCTTGAGAGAGATTCTGTCCTGGATGAAGAAGCTATCAGTATGATCGTGGAGATGGAGGTAAAAAGTGTATTCATTCAGAAAGAAGATGTGGGAGGGGATTAAGCAATTATATATAACACGTTAAATAAAGATACCTCAAACAGCGAACTGGAAGCGGTTCAGCATATCTATCGTCAATTGCGTGGCGCTGACGCTCCGGATAATGAAACTGCCCGGGGCATCATCGACAAATTATTCTTCAGCGATAAGCGTTATGACCTCGGTGAAGTGGGTCGTTATAAGATCAATAGAAAACTGGGTCTTCATTCACCGCTGGAACAAAAGACATTAACAAAAGAAGATATTATCGAGATCATCAAGTATCTCGTTCGCTTAACTAACGGCAAAGCCGAGATCGATGATATTGATCACCTGAGCAATCGTCGTGTACGTACAGTGGGTGAGCAATTATATGCTCAGTTCGGTGTTGGTCTTGCACGTATGGCAAGAACAATACGTGAAAGAATGAACGTACGGGATAATGAGGTGTTTACTCCGGTTGACCTTATCAATGCCAGAACACTTTCATCCGTGATCAATTCTTTTTTTGGAACATCGCAGTTATCACAGTTTCTTGATCAGACAAACCCATTATCAGAAATAACTCACAAGCGTCGTATCTCTGCGCTGGGCCCCGGTGGTTTAAGTAGGGAAAGAGCAGGTTTCGAGGTTCGTGACGTACACTATTCTCACTATGGCCGTTTGTGTACCATTGAAACACCGGAAGGTCCGAATATCGGTTTGATCTCTACGCTTTGTGTGCATGCCAAGATCAATGAAATGGGTTTTATCGAAACTCCATATCGTAAGGTAAGCGAGGGCAAAGTAAATATGAAGGAACTAACCTTCCTGAGTGCCGAAGAAGAAGATCTTGCAAAAATTGCCCAGGCAAATACTCCGTTAGATGAGAAAGGAAATTTTGCAGAAGAGAAAATTGTAAGCCGTGAAACAGGTGATTTCCCGATCCTTGACAGGCATGAAGTAGAATTTATGGATGTGGCGCCAAACCAGATCGTTGGTTTGAGTGCTTCATTGATTCCGTTCCTGGAGCATGATGATGCTAACCGTGCATTGATGGGATCAAACATGCAGCGCCAGGCCGTTCCATTGATCCGCCCTGATGTGCCGATTGTTGGTACAGGGCTGGAAGGCAAAGCTGCCCGTGACGCAAGAATCCAGATTCACTCAGAAGGAAATGGTGTGATTGAATTTGTGGACGCTAATGAAATTCATGTTCGCTATACAAGAAATGATACACAAAAACTTGTAAGCTTTGAAGATGATCTTAAAATTTACAAGCTTACCAAGTTTATTAAAACAAACCAGGAGACTGCTATTAACCTAAAGCCCGCTGTAAGAAAAGGACAAATAGTGAAAGAGGGTGATTTTCTGACAGAAGGTTATGCAACGCAAAATGGTGAGTTGGCTCTTGGTAAGAACCTGAAAGTGGCGTTTATGCCATGGAAGGGTTACAATTTTGAAGATGCGATCGTGATCAGCGAAAGAGTGGTAAAAGAAGATCTCTTCACTTCTGTTCACATTTCAGAATATGAACTGGAGGTCCGGGATACTAAATTGGGTGAAGAAGAATTAACACCTGATATTCCGAACGTTTCAGAAGAAGCAACAAAAGATCTTGATGAAAATGGTATCATTCGCATAGGAGCCCAGATCAAGGAAGGTGATATCATTATCGGCAAGATCACTCCAAAAGGTGAAAGCGATCCTACGCCGGAAGAAAAATTATTACGTGCCATTTTTGGTGATAAAGCCGGTGATGCAAAAGATGCTTCACTCAAAGCTCCTAACGGCGTTGAAGGAGTTGTGATCAGCAAAAAATTATTCCAGAGAGCAAAGAAAGATAAGAATGCCAAGGTTAGAGAAAAAGCAGCTCTGGAAAAATTGGAAAAGATACATGAGAAGAATGAAACGGACCTGATGGAAGTATTGCTGGAAAAACTGCAGGTTCTTTTGAGAGATCATACTTCCGCCGGGGTTAGTAACAATTTCGGCGAAGTGCTGATCGGTAAGGGCGCAAAGTTCACGGCAAAGAATTTAACAGGCATCGACTACCAGAATGTGAACCCGTTGGGCTGGTCAGGAGATAAGAGGGTAGATGAACAGATCAATGTTTTGCTTCACAATTTTAATATTAAATACAACGAAGAATTAGGAAGATACAAGAGAGAAAAATTCAACATCAGTATTGGTGATGAACTGCCGGCGGGCGTATTAAAACTTGCAAAAGTTTATATCGCTGTAAAGCGTAAACTGAAAGTGGGAGATAAAATGGCCGGTCGTCATGGTAATAAAGGTATTGTCGCCAAAATTGTTCGTGCAGAAGATATGCCCTTCCTTGAAGATGGAACACCCGTTGATATTGTGTTGAACCCGCTGGGTGTGCCAAGCCGTATGAACCTGGGCCAGATCTATGAAACAGTTCTTGGCTGGACGGGTCAAAAGCTCGGAATAAAATTCGCTACCCCCATCTTTGATGGTGCAACCGTTGATGAGATTGCTGATTACTGTCAGCAGGCAGAAATTCCGAAGTACGGCCACACCTATTTATATGATGGTGAAACCGGTGAACGCTTTCACCAGAAAGCTACCGTGGGTGTAATCTATATGATCAAGCTGCATCATATGGTTGATGATAAGATGCATGCCCGTTCGATAGGGCCTTATAGTTTAATCACGCAGCAACCGTTAGGTGGTAAAGCACAATTTGGTGGTCAGCGTTTTGGTGAAATGGAAGTATGGGCATTGGAAGCGTACGGGGCATCAAATATTTTGCAGGAGTTGCTGACCATTAAGTCGGATGACATCATTGGTCGTGCAAAAACTTATGAGTCTATTGTAAAAGGTGACAATGTTCCAAGAGCCGGAATTCCTGAATCATTCAATGTGTTGGTGCATGAGTTGAGAGGACTTGGATTGGATCTGAAGTTTGAATAAAAGCCCCCTGTCCCCGCCTAAGGCGGGGGAACTTAGGTGCTGCAGTTCTTTAAATGTTCATCAGTAATTAAATAAGTGAATGAATTTTTGTGTAGCGAGCTTAAGTAATCTTATTGAACTTCTGTTGCCCGTCCATACCGGCACGGGCGGACGTCGCACACTTGTACTTTCAGAACTTCTTCACCTTATTAAGAACCCGATCATTGCTCAACAGAATTACTGAGCGCTGAAGAGTCCGCCTGTGGCGGAACGGAAGATGAACAAGGTTGATGTCGCTGGTAACAAAAAACTAATAACAAGAAATTAGAAATAAGATATGGCTATCAAAAAAGAAAATCGCCCAAGACCTACGTTTTCAAGAATTACCATTGGTTTGGCTTCTCCCGATACCATTCTGGAAAGAAGCTATGGTGAAGTATTAAAGCCGGAAACCATTAACTATCGTACTTACAAGCCTGAACGCGATGGCTTGTTTTGCGAAAGGATTTTTGGACCGGTTAAAGATTATGAATGTGCTTGCGGTAAATACAAGCGTATCCGGTATAAAGGCATTGTTTGTGATCGTTGCGGCGTAGAAGTAACCGAGAAAAAAGTACGCCGTGAAAGAATGGGACATATCAAATTGGTTGTTCCGGTTGTTCATATCTGGTATTTTAAATCATTACCTAATAAGATTGGTTACCTGTTAGGCATGAGCTCTAAGAAATTAGAGAGCATTGTTTATTACGAAAGGTTTGTAGTGATACAATCAGGTCTTCGTGCTGATAAAGGTCAGAACTATGGCGACCTGTTAACAGAAGAAGAATATCTTGATATACTGGAAGCATTACCCAAGGATAACCAGTACCTCCCCGATGATGATCCTAACAAATTCATCGCTAAAATGGGTGCTGAAGCAGTGCATGATCTGCTGGCAAGAATCGATCTTGATCAATTATCATTTGATCTTCGTAATGCAGCGGCAACAGAGACCTCCCAGCAACGTAAGGCGGATGCCTTAAAGCGGTTGAGTGTGGTGGAAGCTTTTCGTGATGCGAATACAAGAATCACAAATCGTCCTGAATGGATGGTGATGCAATATGTTCCGGTTATTCCACCTGAACTGCGTCCGCTTGTTCCGCTGGATGGTGGTCGTTTTGCTTCTTCTGATCTGAACGATCTGTATCGCCGCGTGATCATTCGTAATAATCGTTTGAAACGTTTATTGGAGATCAAGGCTCCCGAAGTGATTCTTCGTAACGAAAAACGTATGCTTCAGGAAGCCGTCGATAGTTTGTTTGATAATTCAAGAAAATCGAATGCCGTGAAAGCGGAAGGCGGCCGTGCTTTAAAATCGTTAAGTGATGTTTTGAAGGGCAAACAGGGACGTTTCCGTCAGAACCTGCTTGGTAAACGTGTTGACTATTCCGGTCGTTCTGTTATTGTTGTAGGCCCTGAATTAAAATTGCACGAATGCGGTTTACCAAAAGATATGGCAGCTGAATTATTTAAGCCATTTATCATTCGCAAATTAATTGAAAGAGGTATCGTAAAAACAGTAAAATCAGCAAGGAAACTTGTTGATAAAAAAGAGGCTGTGGTTTGGGATATACTTGAAAATATATTAAAGGGCCACCCGGTCATGCTGAACCGTGCCCCGACGCTGCACCGTTTGTCAATACAGGCTTTTCAGCCAAAATTGATCGAAGGTAAAGCGATACAATTGCACCCCCTGGTAACGACAGCATTCAACGCCGATTTTGATGGTGACCAGATGGCTGTTCATGTACCGTTGAGCAATGCTGCGGTATTGGAAGCGCAATTACTCATGCTTTCTTCTCATAACATATTAAATCCTCAGAATGGTACGCCGATTACTCTTCCTTCGCAGGACATGGTGTTGGGTCTGTACTATATTACAAAGGGTAAAAAATCATCCGATGCAGAAAAAGTAAAAGGTGAAGACAAAGTATTTTATTCAAATGAAGAAGTGATCATCGCCTATAATGAAGGCGTGATTGATCTTCATGCCTGGATAAAAGTAAAAACAAACATCCGCAACGAGGATGGCCTGCTGGAGCATAAATTGATCGAAACAACAGTTGGCCGGGTGATCTTTAACCAGCATGTTCCTAATGAGGTTGGTTTTGTAAATGCATTGCTCACTAAGAAAAATCTTCGTGAGATCATTGGAGACATTATCAAGATCACCAATATTCCAAAGACAGTAAAGTTTCTTGATGATATTAAACAATTAGGATTCCGCACTGCCTTCCAGGGAGGTTTATCATTTAATATTAATGATCTTATCATTCCTGATAATAAAGAAGAATTGCTGGGAAATGCAAAAGTTGAAGTAGATGAAGTGTGGGATAATTATAACATGGGTCTTATCACCAATAATGAACGATATAACCAGATCGTTGACATATGGAGCCGTGTGGATACAAGAATTACAGAAACCCTCATCCGCGAATTAAGTCATGATAAGCAAGGGTTCAACTCGGTTTACATGATGCTTGATTCAGGAGCAAGAGGATCTAAACAACAGATCAAACAGCTTGCTGGTATGAGGGGTTTAATGGCGAAGCCAAGAAAATCAGGCTCTACGGGTTCGGAGATCATTGAAAACCCCATCCTGTCAAACTTTAAAGGAGGGTTGAATGTATTGGATTACTTCATTTCTACACACGGTGCCCGTAAAGGCCTTGCCGATACAGCGTTGAAGACAGCCGATGCCGGTTACCTGACACGCCGTTTGGTTGACGTATCGCAGGATATGGTGATAACCGAAGAAGATTGCGGCACATTGCGGGGCATTGCAACTACTGCATTGAAAGATAATGAGGATATAATTGAACCATTGAGTGATAGAATTGCGGGACGTACTTCACTACATGATGTTTACGATCCGCAATCAGAAGAATTACTGGTTGCAGGCGGTGATGAGATCACTACGGAAATCGCTAAAAAAATTGAAGATGCAGCTGTTGAAGCTGTTGAGATCCGTTCAGTACTTACCTGCGAAAGCAAGCGTGGTGTTTGTGTGAAATGTTATGGTAAAAACCTCGCGAATGGCAATCTTGCGCAAAGAGGTGATGCGGTTGGTATCATTGCTGCGCAATCGATCGGTGAGCCGGGTACCCAGTTAACACTTCGTACATTCCACGTAGGTGGTGTTGCGGGTTCTGCATCTGTTGAATCAACCTTGCCTGCAAAATTTGACGGTACAATACAGTTTGATGGTTTGCGTACTGTAATTACCGAGAATAATGAAGGCGATAAAGTACAGATTGTTATCGGCCGTACAGGTGAAGTAAGAATTATTGATACAAAAAATGACCGGTTACTGATCAGTAATAATATTCCTTATGGTGCAACACTATCTGTAAAGGATGGACAAAAAGTAGGTAAGGGAGATGTCATTTGCACATGGGATCCATTCAACAATGTAATCATTGCCGAGATCAACGGAACAGTGAAATTTGAAAATGTGATCGAAGGTGTTACTTATCGTGAAGAGGCTGATGAACAAACCGGTCACCGTGAAAAAGTAGTCATTGAAACCCGTGATAAAACAAAAATACCTTCCATTCTTGTTGAAGGAAAAGAGATCAAATCATACAACCTTCCAACCGGAAGTCATATTGTGGTTGAGGGAGATGATGATGTAAAAGCAGGAAAAGTAATCGTAAAAATTCCAAGGGTGCTTGGTAAATTAAGAGATATTACCGGTGGTCTTCCGCGTGTAACAGAATTGTTTGAAGCAAGAAATCCGAGCAACCCGGCGATTGTATCTGAAATTGACGGAGTGGTAACCATGGGTGCTGTAAAACGTGGTAACCGTGAGATCATCATTGAGGCAAAAGATGGAGTGACAAAAAAATATCTTGTTCCATTGACAAGACAAATTCTTGCACAGGATGGAGATTTTGTAAAAGCAGGTTCGCCGTTAAGTGATGGTCAAACCTCACCACAGGATATTTTATCGATCCAGGGACCGTTCGCTGTACAACAATATGTTGTAAATGAGATCCAGGAAGTATATCGTTTGCAGGGCGTACGGATCAATGATAAACATATTGAAGTGATCGTTCGCCAGATGATGCGTAAGGTAAGTATCGTTGATCCCGGGGATACTAAATTCCTTGAAGAAGATCTTGTAGATAAATTTGAATTTGTTGAAGAGAATGATTTCATCTACGATAAGAAAGTGGTGACAGAAACCGGTGATTCAGTTAAATTACGCGCAGGGCAAATTGTAAGTGTACGTGAATTGAGAGAGGAAAACTCCATTCTTCGCCGTAATGATAAAAAGCTGGTTGAATTCCGGGATGCGAGACCTGCCACATCGGCTCCGACATTGCTTGGAATTACGAAAGCATCATTGGGAACGCAAAGCTGGATATCTGCTGCCTCTTTCCAGGAAACGACCAAGGTGTTGTCATCAGCCGCAATACAGGGTAAGACAGATGAAATGATGGGATTGAAAGAGAATGTGATCACAGGTCATCCGATACCGGCCGGTACTGGTTTACGCGAGTTCGAGAATATGATTGTAGGCAGTAAGGAAGAATATGAATTGCTGCAAACCACACGTGAAGCAATGACCTTTGATGAAGAAGAATGATCGCAGATTATATGGAGGAAGATGGATTTCGCTGATATTATTTCAAGGAGCAGAACTTTTGCTCCTTTTTAATTATCCGTGAGATCTTTTTGTAACCCAATCCGTGATCGTTAACTGTTTCATAAATCAACGCAATGCTTATATTTGCCGGCCCAATCATCTTTAATTTGCAAAAAAACCGGATGATGAAAAATGGTTTAATTATTTTAAATAGTATACTGCTTATTGCTATTGCTGTATTATTTTACCTCTATTTCAATTCAAAAAAAACGACCGGTACGTTAAACAATAGAACGGAAGCAAAGGACCCGGTAAGTAATTTTTCCAACAGTGATTTCAGGATTGCTTACTTTGAAATGGATTCCATCGATAATAATTTTGAAATGGTGAAAGAGGCCAAAAAAGACCTTAATAAAAAAGAAGACGCGATCAATAATGAATTGGCAAAAATTGACAGAGCGATCCGGGATAAGGCCAATGAATACCAGAATAAATCTGCCAGAATGAGCCAGGCAGAGATGGAAATGGCAAGAAATGATATGATGGAGCGGCAACGAAATTTTGATGCACAAAAACAGCAATACGACCAGGAGTATAAAGACATGTTCACAAAAAAAATGCAGGAGGTAAGAGCTAAGATTGAAGTTTTTTTAAAAGAGTATAATAAAACAAAAGGGTACACCTACATCCTTTCAAGCGATCCCGGTCTTTTTTACTACAAGGATACTTTGTATAATATTACCGGTGAGCTTGTAAAAGGTCTGAATGAAATGTATAAAAAGAAAAAATAGCTTCTCAAATTCTTATATCTGTCCCGGCAAATGCCGGGATTTTTTTTGGTAGTGGGTCAGTTTGGTTATTTAGCCCACGTCCCGATAGTCCCGATAGTCCCGATAGTTATCGGGATCGGGATAAATCGTGGGCTTGCATTCAAAATTTTCAAACTGGCCCACTACTATTTTTTTTGTTGTTGCATCAGAAAAATTAAATTACTTATCTTGAATCTAAAACCAATTGCAATGGCAGAACAAATTGTTAATGAACCACAGCATCAGCAACCTTCTTTTAAACAATCATTGGGTCTTTTTGATGCTACCATGATCGTTGCAGGCTCAATGATCGGTTCAGGTATTTTTATTGTCAGCGCCGATATTACAAGACATGTAGGGAGCACTGGCTGGCTGATAGCTGTTTGGGTCATCACAGGTTTTATGACCATTACCGCAGCTGTAAGTTATGGCGAATTGAGTGGGATGTTTCCCAAAGCAGGGGGTCAGTATGTTTATCTGAAGGAAGCTTTTAATCCATTGGCCGGTTTTTTATATGGCTGGAGTTTTTTTGCAGTGATTCAGACCGCAACCATTGCGGCCGTAGGAGTGGCCTTTGCCAGGTACACCGCTTATTTATTGCCTTCTGTGGGTGAAGGCAATATTCTTCTTGACCTCGGATTTGTAAAAATATCTGCAGCACAGGTATTAGCCATCGTTCTTATTTTTTTTCTTACGTATACAAATACAAAAGGAATTAAAGGCGGTAAGATCATTCAAACAAGTTTCACTACTGCCAAGCTGCTTGCTTTATTCGGATTAATTGTTCTTGGGTTTCTTTTAGTGAAAAATAGTTTCTGGCATGAGAACTGGCAAACAGGGTTTACTGCGATGCAGGACCTGGGGGTAAATGGTGAGGGCAAGGTACCCACCACATGGCAATCTATTTCGGGATTTATCGTGATCGGGGCAGTTGCTGCATCCATGGTCGGGTCCATTTTCAGCAGCGATGCCTGGAATAATGTAACCTTTATTGCCGGAGAGATAAAAAATCCAAAGAAAAATATCGGATTGGCTCTTTTCCTGGGCACATTGATCGTTACCATTATTTATGTAACAACAAATTTGATGTATATAAATGTACTGCCGCTTCAGGATATTGCTTTTGCAAAGAATGATAGAGTAGCTGTGGTTGCTGCAGAACGTTTTTTAGGAACAGACATAGGACCTTATGTAATCGCCGTTTTGATCATGATCTCCACCTTTGGATGTAATAATGGTTTAATCCTGGCCGGGGCAAGAGTTTATTACACCATGGCAAAGGATGGATTATTTTTTAGAAAAACCGGCGAACTCAACAAAAATGCAGTTCCGGAATTTGCCTTGTGGATACAAGCAGTTGTTGCAAGTATTTTATGTTTAAGCGGAACATATGGCAATCTTCTCACCATGATCTCCTTTGTTGTGGTAATATTTTATGTGCTGACCATACTTGGGATTTTTGTTTTGAGAAAAAAGCGGCCCGATATCGAAAGACCATACAGGGCATTCGGTTATCCTGTTCTGCCTGTTATCTATATTATTCTTGCCCTGGCATTTTGCATTGGTTTAGTATCGGCCTCGCCAACCTATTCATTATGGGGTTTAGCGATCGTTCTGGCAGGCGTTCCCTTGTATTATATCGCCAGGAAAAAATAATCACCGAATTTTGCTGAATGGAAGATTTCAAAAAACTTTTTGATGCATTTACCAGGCTAAAAGTTGGCGTGATCGGAGATGTAATGCTCGATACCTATATGTGGGGAAAGGTTGAGCGGATCTCTCCTGAAGCTCCGGTACCCGTTGTTTCGCTCGATAAAAAAGAATATCGTATTGGCGGTGCGGGGAATGTAGCATTGAATTGCCACTCGCTGGGTTCGCAGGTTTTTATTTTATCCATCCTTGGCGATGACACAGAAGGATTATTGCTCGAAGAATTGCTTGATGAAAACATGATCGATACTTCCTACCTGGTAAAAAGTAAAACCCGCATTACGACAAGTAAAACAAGGATCATCAGCCGCAACCAGCAAATGATGAGACTGGATGCAGAGGTGACAGCTGACCTGGAAAAACATGATGAGGAAGCTTTATTAAACCGGGTCCGTTCCTTTATCCAGGCAAATGACCCCGATGTAATGATATTTGAAGATTATAATAAAGGTGTGCTGACTGAAAGATTGATTCATGAAGTGATCACGATCTGTAAAGAAGCCGGAGTGATAACGGCCGTTGATCCCAAAAGAAAAAATTTCTTTTCCTTTCATGATGCAGATATTTTTAAACCCAACCTGAAAGAAGTAAAAGAAGGATTGAATCTTTTATTTGATGAGGTTAATCTTTCATTACTCAATTCCATACACCTTGAACTAAAAAACATCCTGGAGCACACTATTTCTTTTATTACTCTTTCAGATAAAGGAGTTTTTTATCAAAAAGACGGACAGACTTCCATTATTCCCTCACATCTGCGCAATATTTCCGATGTGTCCGGTGCCGGTGATACCGTGATAGCGGTAGCGGCGCTTGTATATACGGCAACAAAAAATGTCCATCTAATGGCAGAGATAGCCAATATTGCCGGTGGGCTGGTTTGTGAAGAAGTAGGAACCGTAGCGGTTGACAAGGATAAGTTACAGCATGAATGTGAGTTACTGCTTTCCTGAATGGGCCCCCTCTAACTCCCCCAACGGAGGAGAGCCACGCACAGGCCCGAATTTTGTTACAGCATAATTTTTATTCAAAAGTAAATAGGGAAGGACTTATTGTTTGGATTTGTACAGCAGCACCGCTCCGCCTTAGGCGGAGAAGGAGGGTGAGGCTATAAATTACAGTATTAAGCTTCCTCTGTATCAGACTTGCCAACCGGCAGCAAATTCGCAACTATTAAAAAAATATCTGCTTGTGTTAGTTTTCTTTTAAACATCGCTGAAAAAACTTGGAAATTATTCGTTGGTAAAGTAGCTAATTTCGAAGCCTAACCCCTCAATCCCCTTTCCATCCCGATAGCTATCGGGAGAAAGGGGAGGCCGGGCTACAAAATAGTAATAAGCTTTTGAATTGACCAATCTACTCTAAAACTATGTTTGGCAATATTTTTTGTTGATCTGGAAGAATAAAAGTTTGTGTTTATAAAAAAGCATTGCTCCTTCTCCGCCTTAGGTGGAAAAGAAGACAGAGGATGAGGTAAAAATGCTGAAAAGAAATCAGAATGTGGAACAGTACAAATCAGGCGGAAGAAGATAAGAATAATCCGATAGCTATCGGGACAAAAGCGGGAGAAAAAAAAATCTAAAAACTCATGTCAAGACTCACCATAGTTGTTCACGGAGGAGCCGGCACCATTCTTAAAGAAGATATGACACCCGAGCTGGAAACAGCCTATATGCAGGGTTTGAACTCCGCTCTGCAGGCAGGCTATGCTGTTTTGGAAAAAGGAGGTACAGCAGTGAATGCAGTAAAGGCGGCAATTGTGGTGCTGGAAGATAATGTATTGTTCAATGCAGGTCGGGGATCAGTATTTACCAAAAAAGGCGTGCAGGAAATGGATGCTGCCATTATGGATGGATCAAATCTTGAAGCAGGGGCTGTGGCGGGCGTCCGTAATGTTCGCAATCCCATTGAGCTGGCGGCTGAGGTTATGCTCCACAGCAATCATGTTTTTTTAAGTGGCAAGGGCGCCAATGATTTTGCAATCAAACAAGGGATAAAACTGGAACCTGATGAATATTTTTTCTCTCAATTCCGCTACGACCAGTGGAAGGCCATTCGTGATTCAGATAATTATTCTCTCGATCATACTCACCAGCGCCTGGAAGAATTAATGCGTGATAAAAAATTCGGAACCGTTGGGGCGGTCGCCTGCGATTATGAAGGCAATATTGCTGCGGCAACAAGCACCGGTGGTATGACCAATAAGAAATACGGACGCATTGGTGATAGCCCGATGATTGGCATTGGCACCTATGCCAACAATAAAACCTGTGCCATCAGTTGCACGGGACATGGCGAGCCATTCATCCGGGCGGTAGCTGCTTATGATGTAAGCTGTTTAATGGAATACAAAAATCTCAGTCTGCATAAAGCCATGGATATTGTAGTGAATGATAAACTGCTAAAAATGGATGGCGAAGGAGGCATGATCGGTGTAGATGCACAGGGCAATCATGCCATGATCATCAATTGTGCCGGCATGTACAGGGGTTATCAAAGCAGCGATGGTATGAGCGAGGTGGCGATTTACAGATGATAGTTTTTAGATGATAGATGATAGTTTGGTTTATCCTGAGCTTGTCGAAGGATTGTCATCTATTGTACTACAGCTCACCAGGGCTTCGTCAGTTTCAGCTGAATAGTATTTGTTATTGTACAATAGATAATTCTATTTGACTTCTGTTGTGTCACTCACTTGTACTTCCTGTTCGCTGCTGAGCTTGTCGAAGCATGAGCATTTGCGAAGTTTTCTTTACCGGATACTTTTTTATGTTTGGTATGCAACAGGTGAACCGCTTCTGCAAACATTTTCGTGTATTCAAAAAAGAAGATCAGGTTATAGCGATCAATTCCTTTTTCTAATTGCTGCATTTCATCACTGGTGAGAGTGCCTGCCGTAAGCAACCATAGTTCATGGTGAACATCATCAAGGCCAAAAAAACTAAAGTATTCATCAATGATTTTCCAGGCTGCTTTTTTAGTTTGCTTTTCGGCAAGGTTCTGCCGGAGTTTGTCTAATATTTCGGGTAGTATGCTCATACTTGCCTGTCTTTTTGTTTTTTCTTTTTGGATTCTTTAGCCGGAGCAACGGGGAAAGCCAGTTTTTGCGACTCTTTCATTTTATTAACTGTCTGCACTAAGTAAGTAATTCTGATAGCCGTAACCTACCAGCGGTGATTGTATTTTACCGGGGAGACCTTGTAACTAACGGTCTCAGCCCCACTCTGCCCTGTGGGGAGATATGAATGAAAGATTTATCTTTACGAAAACCTATTGCTATGACCGAAAAAACGATACACGAAGGAAGAAATGTAAAACGCATACGGGAGATACTGGGCATTAAACAAGATGCATTGGCTGCTGACCTGGGGTTGAGCCAACAGGCTGTTTCTGCACTGGAACAGAAGGAAGCATTGGATAAGGATATACTGGAAAAAATTGGAAAGGCGTTAAAAGTTTCTCCTGATGCTATCAGAAGTTTTCAGGAAGAAGCTGTAATCAACAATATCTCATGTACATTTCATGATTTCCATGATAATTCATCTGTTTTTCAATTTAACCCTATTGATAAAATCATAGAGTTATATGATAAACTCCTGAAAGAAAAAGATGAAAAGATTGCCTTGCTGGAAAAGATATTTGCAGATAAAAAATAGCTTTGTCGAAGCATCAGCATTTGTGAAGTTTTCTTTTGATTCCGATGTCTCTGCTATTAGTGCTTTATTTTGTTTTCCCTTTAGCAGGCTTAGGAGGAGGCGAGGAGATTCTAGCAAATTTACCTTTGCTATTAGCCGGTTTCGGCTGTGATGTAGTTTTCCCTTTATTTGAGGTATTTGCTGGTCTTGATGACTTTGCCATAATTAATCAGTGATTTATAAAGAATCCTTTTCATTTTTTGGGAGTTGATGGTTTAGGTTGAGGTGGTGGTGGAGTAATTTTTCCAGTGTTAGGTTTAGGCTGTGGTGGTGGAGTTGTTACTCTACCTTTTGTTTCACCCGGCTTTTGTTGTGGTAAAATTTTCTTTTCCATAGTTAGATGTTAATGGATAAGAACAAAATTAAAAAAATTATTCCAATAAGTAATGTTGCTAAAGTGATAATATTGCAAGCCTGAATAATATTATTACGGCAAACTGATTTGTTATAACTATACTTATCATTGTCAATTTCTTTGATATTTCTATAATTAAACTGAACGGCTAAAAAATGAGAAATCAGATTCCCCACCAATGTAAAACCCAATAAGCACCAGGATGAGATTATCAACCACTTATTACTTGCGTTTGACAAATCCTTTATAACTTTTTCAATCAAGAACATTGAAATGCCAAGTGTGCCAGCGCTGATGAAACTTAACTGCTTTTCGAAGTCTTCCTGACTTTTTTGGAGTATCTCTTCATTATTTTTTTTGAATTCCTTTAGTTCTTTGTTCATAATTTTTAATTTTATTCATCGACTTTCTTTGACTAAAAAGGAAGATCGTTATTGAAATCAGTGTCTTCTTTTTTTTTAGCTTCTACATTTTGATTATCTATTTTTTCTGGAATAAAATCTTTAAGTAATACTACTAATTCTTTAATAAATGATGGGGTATAACCAGGATTATCCGCTATTACTTTTCGTACTATATATCTTGCAATTACTCCTTTTTGCTGATCGCCAATAGGGATAATAATTTTTTTTGCTTTCAGGAGGTATTGATTATATAATTCTATACCTATTTCTTCTTTCAGACAAGTTTCAAAGTCATTTTTGAGAACTAATAAAGGCGTTGAATCAACCATGCTTTCTAAAACAATATTCGTTCCTTCAAAATTCAAAAAATCATTAGTTGGGATTTTAAAACAAACTGAAATATTGGCATTGGATATTTCCTTTCCGGGAGAATTGTCATTATCAATTATTATTATAATTGGTATATTAAATGCGGAATATAATCTCCAATATTTAGGAACTTGATTTTTGCCATTAACTGATATTATTGAAATGCCTAACGCATCACAACTTATTCCAAGATTTAATAGAAATTCAGGAATGGACAATTCTTCTGTTTCACCTTCAACTAATATCAGACATTTTGCAAAAAAGCCTTCATTTAATCGAGGATTCGAAGTGGTTTTATAAAATTCACTGATATTACTTTCGTTAGTTTTAGCACTGGGTACTCCTGTATTAATACAATGTTGAACTAATTCTATTTTTGATTTCATTACAAGCTGTGTTTCTTCATCACCGTCTGGGTTTGTTATTTTTATAACTCTGCCAATTTCATCAAAAAACTCTGTATCAATAAATGAAGAAGAATGTGTAGAAATAATTACTTGAATTCCATTTCCTGCAATTTCTCTAAGAATTAGGAAAAGATGTCTTCTGGCATGAGGATGTAAAAACAATTCAGGTTCTTCCAAAGCTAATATTCCTGTTAACTCGTCTGTACCCTTGAAGTTTTTGGCATAACTTCTTAATAAGGATAAAAGAATTAAGTTCCTTGCTCCTTCTCCTAATTCTTCTAAATCCACAACTTTATCTTTTATTGACGGATCTTTTGCAAGAATTTGTAGTGTTTTGAAATAATTAGAGGGAGTAAATGACTTAAAATCTATTTTGAGTTTTGATTTTGAATATGGAGCTAATTGGTGATAGAAAGAGCTAAAGTCTTCCCTAAATTTATCAAAGCCGGGTACTCTTGAAAAACTCTCAATTACTGATTCGAATTTTCCCTCAAGCTCTTTCTTTACTTCTTCAGTTACCCTTTTATGGAAAGCCTTACGTATTCTGCCAATTAAGGTCCAGTCATAGAATGAAAGATGTTTATCTAAAGTCCTATCTGCACCCAAATATGTACAAGGGAAGATCTCTTTAATGGTAGGACTATTATAAGGCATTTGACTAGCTTGTCCCCAATCTTTGAACCTGGTTACGCCCCATTTGCTTGAGGCGGGATCAAATTTTACACTACTTCGGTCATTAAAGAGAAGGGAAATTTCAATATTATTCTTTGGATCTCGTAAATAGTAGTCTCTGTCTTCAAGCTTTTCTTTTCCGTACCAACCTTCGCCACATATTAAATCTATTGCTCTAATAATATTAGATTTTCCACTATCGTTCTCCCCAACCAAAACCAAAAGTCCTGGTTGGGGAAATTCAAATTCAATTTCCCGAATTGATTTAAAATTCCTGATTCTAATTTTTTGAAGTTTCATTGTATAAGGTTTTAAAGAATGCTCAATTCATAAACGATAACAGGCATTAATGAATCAGGATAACTCTGTGAGTTATCCATATCCCAACCCAATGCTTTAAAGAAAGGATCAATGAAATCACGACATGCAAGTGTTTCGTTATATTTCGTTTTTTTGTAGGAGTCAATCTGTTCGCCAAATCGCTGAACAAGTTCTTCTGTCTTTTTATATGCAGTTTCTTTGGAGGTCATGGATAAGGTGACTTATTAATTATCCGAAAGTAAGAAAAAGCTGAGTAGACCCGATAGCTATCGGGTTATCGGACGATGAAGAGCCCTGCCAATGGCGGAATGGTGAGAAAAAAATGCCAACAGTGTCGTAAAACATTATCTGTGTTCCGTAGGAACACATCGTGGATAGCAAGGCTTTTCAAATTTACGATTGCACGAAACGTTCCGAT
>Ga0184636_1000086_pt1 | contig 21188 bp, 23 predicted proteins | sample PLM3_60_b2_FD_133164 | JGI IMG/M metagenome (GOLD analysis project Ga0184636, IMG submission 133164) | Groundwater sediment microbial communities from an aquifer in East River, Colorado, USA - PLM4_90_b2 | ecosystem: Environmental > Terrestrial > Soil > Riparian zone | place: USA: East River... | reverse complement strand
TGCAGGAAAGCCGTAAATTCCGGATGATATTCTTCAGCAGCTCCGAGGTCTATGGCGACTACCGCCAGGTAATGAAAGAAGACGTCATGGATAAAGTCGCCGTTAAGCAGATGAACGACTATGCGATGAGCAAATGGGTTAACGAGATGCAGATTTTAAACTCCGCGGCCAAGTTCGGCACCGAGACCGTACGCGTAAGGCTTTTTAATACCTATGGCCCCGGGGAATACTACTCCGAGTACCGCAGCGCCATTTGCGTCTTTATCTATAAAGCCCTGCATAACCTGCCTTACACTATTTATACCAAACACGAACGCACCTCATCCTTTATTGACGATTCGGTGAGGACGCTGGCGAATATCGTGAAAAATTTCAAGCCTGGCGAGGTGTATAATATTGCCGGACACGAACTGCACAATATGAAGCAGGCGTCCGACATTATTCTTAAGTATCTGGGTAAGGATGACACTTTGGTGGAATATAAAGACGCCCAGCCGGATACCACGCTGGTGAAAAAGGTTGATGCATCTAAAGTAATCCGCGACCTGCAGCATAAAAGTACGGTGAGTTTGGAGGAGGGGATACCCAGAACCATTGAATGGCAGAAAGAGGTTTATAAAATTGGCTAAAAAAATTGTTGTGGTGGGGACGGGTTATGTGGGGCTGCCCCTGGCTATCATGCTGGCGAGGGCTGGCTATGAAGTGGTGGGGGTGGATATTGAAGAAAACGTGGTTAAAGCCATTAATACCGGTATCCTCCACCTGGCGGAAGAAGATATTAAACGTATATTTAAAGAACCGGCTGTTAGGAAGAACCTCCATGCCCAAAATACCCCCTGCCCGGCGGATGTCTTTATCATCTCCGTGCCCACGCCGGTGGATGAACGTAAAAGAGTCGCTGACCTCACTCAGGTAACTAAAGCGGTAGAGTCCGTGGTGCCCTGCCTGCGTTCCGGCAATCTTGTTATTGTAGAAAGCACCGTGCCGCCGCTTACCTGCCGCAATATTGTTACGCCCATCTTGGAAAAGTCCGGCCTAAAGGTTAATAAAGATATCTTCGTTAGCCACTGCCCGGAAAGGATTCTGCCCGGGGCGGTCTTTGATGAAATCGTGAATAACGATAGGATTATTGGCGGTATGAATACCAAAGCCGCTAAAATGTCGCAGGAAATATACGCCTCATTCGTCAAAGGCAAGCTATATTTGACCGACGATGTTACCGCAGAACTGGCAAAGCTGATGGAAAACACTTTCCGCGATGTTAATATCGCCCTAGCTAACGAATTCGCCGCTGTGGCGGAGGGGTTGGGAGTTGATATTCTGGAAGCTATCAGGCTGGCTAATAAGCACCCGCGAGTCAAAATCCTCAAGCCCGGCATCGGCGCCGGCGGCCACTGTATTCCCGTCGACCCGTGGTTCATTAAAGAGGTTGACCCCATTAATTCCCGGCTTATCCATACCGCCAGACTCATTAATGACGAAGTGCCTGTTAAAGTTGCCTCGAAAATAAGGAAGGCGCTGAAAGATATCAAAAACCCGATTATTATTACTCTTGGTTTGACCTATAAGCCGGACACTTATGACACTCGGAACAGCCCCGCACAAAAAATCGTTGAGCTTTTGCAAAAAGACGGCTACGCCATTAAAGCCTACGACCCCATGGTAACAGGACGGCGGTATAATTCCATCAGCGCCATCGCCAAGGGCGCCGACGCTTTAGTAATACTTGTGGAACACAAAGTCGTCCGCGATGAGCTTAAGAAGAAAGCCGCAGCAATCAAAAAAGCCATGCGCCACCCCCGGATAATCAGGTTCTACTACGAATCATCGGAAAACGGATAGTTTAAAGTCGTGAATATCCTTTTCGTCCACGAGATTGATTGGCTCAAGAAAGTCGTTTTCGAAATTCATTCCCTTTCAGAGCTGCTGTCCCTTTTCGGGCATAATGTCTACGTCATTGACTACGAATCCATGTGGGAAAAAGATGGTTTCTTTGACTTTGGCCATTTCAAGACAAGGGTAATTGATAACGTTCACCGGGCATATCCTGATGCCGCGGTAAGTCTAAGGCGTCCGGGATTTATTAAAATCCCTGGTTTAAGTCGTCTTTCCGCTTTTTTCACTCAATATCGTGAAATCAGCAGGACGATTAGAGAAAAGAAAATCGATATTATCGTCCTTTATGCCGTCGCTACTAACGGACTACAAACCGTACGGCTCGCCCGGAAGGCGCATATTCCCGTCGTTTTCCGGTCAATAGATATCCTGCACCGCCTCGTGCCTCATCGCTTTCTACGTCCCATCGTAAAATTGCTCGAAAAAAAGATATATTCAGAGGTTGACCTGCTTTTACCGCATACGCCTAAAGAAGTTGAATACTTAATCTCCATGGGGGCTAAAGAGGCAAAGATTAAGCCGCTGCCGTATCCATTGGAAACAAACCTGTTCCGCCCCTCCCCCGCCTCTACCGAACTGCAGCGCAAGTGGGGATTCGAGAAGAAGGATAAGATAATATTCTTCCAGGGAACGCTATATGATTTCAGCGGACTGGATATCTTTTTACGTGAATTCCCGGCGCTGCTAAAGGAAGTCCCGGCCGCCAAATTGTTGTTGGTCGGCGACGGCTCGCAGCGTGCCTTATTAGAAAGTATCATTGACGAACTTGATTTGAAAAATAAAGTAGTTATCACCGGATTTCAGCCCTTTGAAATGATTTCGGAATATACAAACCTCGCCGAAGTCTGTATTAATCCCTTTGCTATCAACAATATTACGCGTGATATTTTTCCGGCGAAGATACCGCAATATTTAGCCTGCGGCAAGCCGGTGGTTTCTACCGCCCTCCCCGGCTTGATGTCGGTTATTGCTGGAGAAGACCAGGGAGTAATTTACGTCGATTCGGTTCAGGCAATGGGAAAAGAAGTAATATCATTGCTTAAATCTACCGAACGATGTAAAAAACTGGGGAAGGCTGGATTAAGTTACTCTCATAAGATTCATGACGCCGAACGAGTAGGGTGTCAGTTGGAGAAGATTCTCAAGGAGGTTATCACAAAAAAGAAGCATGAATAATATACCTGATGAACTTAACGGCAAGAAAATCCTGGTCACCGGTGGGGCAGGATTTGTCGGCTCTCATATTGTTGATAGACTTTCCTCGCAAAACGATGTCATCGTGCTGGATAACTTGTTTTCCGGTTCGCCACAAAATCTGGCGAAGAGCAAAGACCGGATAAAATTCGTTAAAGGGGATGTTCTGGATAAAGCCTTGCTTAAAGACCTGGTGAAAGATGTAGAATATATATTCCATCTAGCGGCGCATGTCGGCAATATCCGGTCGATTAAAGACCCGTATTTTGATATGGAAGTTAATATTAAGGGAACACTTAATTTGCTCGAAGCCTGCCGCGATTCCCATATAAAGAGACTGGTTTATGCCGGCTCAGCGGCATGTTACGGTGAGGCTAAATACTTGCCTATCGATGAAGACCACCCCCTCTATCCTGAATCCCCATACGCGGTCAGCAAATTGGCGGCGGAAAAATATTGTTTCGCCTATTATAAAGTCCATGGCATCCCTATCGCCGTGGTTAGATTTTTTAATATTTACGGCCCCCGGCAGGATACCAGCGAATATGCCAATGCTATTTCTATATTCCTCAATAAATTCAAAAAAGGGCAGCCAATCACTATTTATGGCGATGGCGAACAAACAAGAGATTTTGTGTTTGTGGGAGATGTGGTGAACGGCAATCTCCTCGCCGCTGTCCAACCGGCAGCTGTCGGCGGCGCCTTTAACATTTCCACCGGCAAGGCTACCAGTATCAATCAATTGGTAGACGCTATCCGGAAGGTTAGCGGCAGTCAAGGCAATATTACCTATCTTCCTGCCAGAGCCGGGGAAATCAAGCACAGTCGGGCGGATATCAAAAAAGCAAAAAAAGTACTCGGCTTCCAACCGCAAACGAGCTTTAAGGACGGGTTATCTTTGACCTGGAAAGAACTTAGCTAGTGACTGAAATTCAAGACTGTTAGCGGGAAGATAAAAGGCTGAAATCCTTTGATGATATCAGGCCACAGTCCTGTTAATTACCGCCGATATATTCAAATATCTTCACCGGCTGTGTGCTGTTAGTTGATATCGCCGAGGTGTAAATTTGCGTATAATTACTCAATGCCTCAAGCGCTATCGGGCTGACGAGCGGGTCTGAGCCAACGATGGCATATGATTTTGAAGAATCTTGAGCGGCGATATAGTCAACTGCCGCTTGATAGCTGTTGAACTCCTTAGAATCGGTTACTAGTCTAACCTGTATACCGCTAGAGGTAGTTACCATTTCATAGGTAATTACCGTGGGTTTTCCTTCGGCAACGGCTTTACCATCAAAATTATACAATCTAACGATTAGCGTTCGGTAGTAGTCCAGACTATATATAGGCGCCGGATATAGTTGATTTCCCTGAGAAACGTAATATGCCGGCAAGTATTTTTCAGCATCAAGACTTGCCCATTGTAGTATTGCCCGCAGCTTGCTGGTGGAGACCTCATAATCCGAGATGATATAACGTGAACCTAATAACTCCCTTATCTCCTCTGCCGACGTTAAGTCTTGAGACAAGAAGAAATTAGCCACTCTTACAATAGGCCAGTATGATTGTGAGGGGTTCGTATTAGGCAGTCGATGCGCGATGCGGGTAATCCAGTAGCCGTAGTCCCACCACGCCATTACTCCGTAAGCACTATCGGGGTAGGCAAAGGCTTCTCCCGCTGGTACTGCATCGTAATCTTGATAATAAGCATTAGGGTCGCCCATGGGGTCGGGAGTATTATCCCTCATCCAGAGCAGCGCGGTCTGCCAATCGTTGGATATGGCAAAAGGTGTTACTGATGATTGGTCTTGCGCTCGGGCGATATTGGGGCAGAAGACGAATAAGAAAATCACGATGATGGATAAAACGACGTTCACGAAATAAAACCCTCTACCATGCTTGCCTCTTTGACCTTGACCCTGCCACTTTTTCTTGTCTACTTCGCGTCTGGCGCTTTCATACTCTGCCTGTCGGCTGGGATTAGTCAAAATCTGGTAGGCTCTATTCAGTTCCTTGATTTTTTCTACGATTTCCGGAGGATTGTCGGGACCAGGATGATACGTAGCCATCAACTTACGATATGACGACTTTATCTCTTTGTAAGAAGCGTTCCGGCTGATGCCGAGAAGTTCATAATAGTCCCGTTTTTGGGCTGTTTCGGTGAAATCGAGCACTTTTTTCGCAGCATCTTCTGGTTTTCTCGATAATTTGTTGAGACCTGATAGGCGAACAACTTCCCAGCATATATAGCCTGAAAGCACCGCTACATTAACGGCAAAGTAATACTGGAAGCGGCGCTGTATTAACAGGATAATCAGAATAACTAAAGACCAGATGATGAAAAGTCGGAGATGTTCATCACCCTCCCGCTGTCTAAACAAGATGTAGAAAATAATTAGTAACGGCAACGCGGCGAAAAAGCGCAGGTTAATGTATGTAGTAAATACCATGAGTAACGAAAGCGACCCTAATATCAATATGATCCATCCCGCAACGATATACCATGGTTGACTCTTATCACGTCTGACGAATAGATATAACAAGACGCTAAGTGAAATAAGCGCTAACCCCGGGATGAAAAATAGGCTATCGGTTAGATAGCGGTTTTGTACGTTGGGTATTAAGAACTGTTGTAAAGTCCAACCTAAAATTACCACCGTAGTGATAAAAAAGAAGACGAAGACAGGCGTATCTTTTCTTTCTTTATTGCCGGTATAAAAGAGATACCCGCAAATTGCTGCACCTGCCAGACTGGGGATAAGCCACCACGGGTTGGTAAAAATGCTGGTTGTAAAATTAGCCCAGGCGGTGTAGGTGGTAAAGGTCACGTTATCAGGCATGAGCGTTGGGGCCATTTCGAGGGTAGTTAATGCCGTTGAACCCGTGGGTAAAAAGACGAACTTTAATTTAACCAGCAATACGTTGAAAGTATCTGGGGCGGCAAAGCGAACGACTACTACAGCTAAAACGGCAAGGACAATCAAAGTAATGGGATAGTAAGCGGCGCGTAGGTTTCCGGCTGACATGAGCCGAGAAATACCATATAAAACCAACGGCAGTAAAAAGGCCAATACCATGGCTATGGTCACATCGATGGTAAATGGGTCGAGCAGTAAAATAATGAGTCCCAGCAGGAAGGTTATACCAGCTACAATGCATAAATAATCGGACGATTTTTGTTTTACGTGGTTGATTATGAATTGAACAACCAGATACAGTGAGATGATAGCGACGAAAAGCAGCGCACCCTGCCAGGTAGCCAGGTAAAATCCCAAGAAAAGCCCCGCAAATATGCTCAAAATGAGCGGTTTGAGGATTACTTTCCATTCGCGCTTAAGAATACTGGAAAAAGTCAGTTGGTTCTGGCTGGCTGTCTTAATGGCATAAATAAGAAAGGCCATGGCGGTGGCGGTAAAAAATACCTCGGCTACCGGGTTATCGCTGGAGCCTAGCATTGAGCGTGACAAGTATTCGCCGGGCAATATGGCTACTAAGCCCGCCGCAAAAAGACCCGCCCATTTGTTAAATAATGCCTTCCCTATGAAGAAAACCGGTACCAGGGTTAACGCCCCCAGGATAGCTGGCAGAAATACGCCAATCAGGTCAACAAGATGCTGTGTTGGATGACCAGCCCCGGCTATCCAGGAAATAAAGACAATTATCCAATGGTAAAACGGAAGAGAGGTTACTTCATTCCCCCCGGGATAAATGTAATAGGGGTCGAATTGAGTGAGATGAGGGAAATTAGTTGCGGCATTATCTACCAGGCGCATATAAAAATAGGCGTCGTTGTGGGTGTACTTTATCTGATCGTCAACGAATATTTGGTTGTAGGGCTGATAGATACGGAAAAACAAGGACACACCGAAAAATATAACGAGCAGCAGTACGACAAGTAAAGCCGGGGAAAATCTGAATTTAGTCATTTATCTTTTTCGTTGAACCCTTTTTATTGAGTCTTAAAGGATATGAATACTCGACATAAAAACGTTTACGATAAATCTCTTGGCATAAGATTAGCATTTTTCCATCAATACGTCAACCTGAGTAATAGGAACGTGCTGTTCTTTTAAAAAAGCCTCTATCCTTTAAGAACAATACTCATGTTCGTAAATATGTTATAATATCTTTTTGAAAAGGTTTTCCCAATGGTAAATGTCGTCGAAATCAAACATATCACTAAAGCCTACGCGGATAAAGTAGCCGTTGATGACCTCTCTTTTTCTATCGCCCAGGGGGAGATATTCGGCCTCATCGGCCCCAACGGCGCCGGCAAAACCACCACCATCAAAATGATGATGGACATTATGAAGCCAGATTCCGGCGAAGTTGAAATCCTCGGTAAGAAATTAAGTGAAGCCACTAAAGACAAACTGGGTTATATGCCGGAGGAGAGGGGACTTTATAAAAAGCAGCGTGTGCTGGATACCATTATCTACTTTGCCACGCTTAAAGGAATGAACCCGCATTTAGCCGCCGAAAGGGCCAACCAATTACTAGAAAAAACCGGTATGCTGCCCAATGCCCGGAAGAAAATAGACGAATTAAGCAAGGGCATGAGCCAGATAATCCAGTTTATCGTCACCATTATTCACGAGCCGCAGTTCATCATCCTTGATGAGCCTTTTGGAGGGCTCGACCCGGTCAATACAGAATTGATGAAAAACATATTGCTTGAGCTGCGCCGCGAGGGCAAAGCCATCATCTTGAGCACCCACCAGATGAACCAGATTGAAGAGCTTTGTGACCGCATTTTAATGGTGAATCACGGGCGTTCGGTGCTTTACGGCAGCCTTGTTGATATCAAGTCAAGATATAAGAATAATGCCGTCTTTTTGGATTATCAAGGGGAGCTGGGCAAGGTGCCCGGCGTTATTGAGCAGCATGCGCACAAAGACCATATCGAGCTGGTGCTGGACGGTAAGACCACCCCCCAGCAAGTTTTGAAGTATTTATTGAGTCGCAACATTGTCATCAACCGTTTTGAAATCGCCACCCCGCCGCTGAATGAAATATTCCTGAAAGTGGTTGGTAAGGATAATGAATAAATCCTTTCTGATATTCAAACACGAATTTTTGGGTATGTTAACCCGTAAAGGGTTCATCATTATGACCCTTATCGTACCGCTTGTTTTCCTGCTGGGCATCGTGATATATCAGGTAATTTCCGGAGCCATTGTGCCTTCGGAAACAGTCACGCGTATCGGCTATGTTGATAATGCCGGAGGTTTTACTCAGTATAACGAGCAGGGCAGTATTTACCTGGCGCAGTATGCTAAGGTTGAAGACGCTAAAACGGCTCTTATTTCCGGCGACATTAATGAATACTTTGTTATTGACCCAACGTATTATTCCACCGGCGTTATAAATTATTTCACTCTGGAAAAACAGCTCACGCCTCCCCCGGAAACGGTTACGGCAATTAAACAGTTTATGACCGCTAATATGCTGGCGGGGAAAATTCCCCAAAGTGATATCAACCTGATAAACTCGTCTTTAAACGTGGTTTCGACGAGGCTGACAGATACGGGGGCTGTTTCAACGGAGCAGGGAGGGATAGGCGATTTAGTCCTGCCGATGATTTTTGCCATACTGCTCTATTTTTCGATTATCTTTACCTCCTCCTATCTCATCCAGGGTCTCGGCGACGAAAAAGAAAACCGCCTTATCGAAGTATTATTATCTTCCGTTTCCACCCGGCAGCTGATTACCGGAAAAGTCTTGGGAATAGGGGCAGCCGGTTTGATATCGGTAGTGGTCTGGGTAATCTGTACTCCCTTTATAATTAATTATGCGACGGCGTCTATCGGTGGTATCTTTAGTTATATAAGTCTTTCGCCCAGCTTTTTTATCTTGTGTATTGTATATTTTATACTCGGCTATCTCCTCTTTGCCGTTATTTCCACCTGCATCGGCGCGATTACGCCGTCTGCCCGCGAAGGTCAGCAGCTGGCGGTGATATTTACCCTGACAGCCGCCGTGCCGCTCTGGTTCTCATCGTTAATCATCATGTACCCCAACAGCCCGGTCTGTATTTTCCTTACGATTTTCCCCCTCACCGCCCCGATTACATTAGTTGCCAGACTTGGCTCGACTGATGTCGCTGCCTGGCAGATTGCCGTCAGTATCGGCGTAATGGTTATTACTATTACCGTGGGTCTGTTCTTAACCATAAAAATCGTGCGCACTTTCCTCCTCATGTACGGCAAGAGACCCACCCTGGGGACGATTATCCGCAGCCTCCGGAGCAGTTAAACTCGCTTTTTCGCCGACACCTCATTGGCTGCCGTATGGCTTTCTATCTCTTTCCGAAATAAAAGTGATATAATGCGCTTGAGAAAGACTATGGCTGCAGAAATCTACATACCCCCGGTATTACAGGCACTCGTTAACGGCATTAGCCGGGTTAATGTAAGCGGCGACACCATTGGAGAATGCTTTGAAAATATGCTGCAGCAATACCCGGCTCTAAAACCGAAGCTTTATGATAAGCACGGTAAATTGCCCAAAGGCATCAGCATTTTCCTCAACGGAGTCAGCGCTTATCCGAATCCATTGCCCAAACCGGTGCATGACGGCGATAAAATCTATATTTCTCATATCGTCCTGGGCGGGTAGTTTTTAATAAAAATCCATAATTTAAAGGCATAAGACATCTTACTGCCATGAAAAATAAGGAGGTGTGTATGACAACTAATACAGGGAGAATTTTACGGATAAATCTTTCCAGTGGTAAAGTCAGCACGGAAACCGTGCCCGAGGACGTTGCCAGGGACTTCGTAGGCGGGAGGGGATATGGGGTCAAATATCTTTATGATGAAGTTGCTCCCGGCACCGATCCCTTAAGCGAGGAAAATAAACTGTTCTTAGTGTCTGGGCCGCTCGCGGGCACCATGGCGCAAGCAGTATCGCGGTGGATTGTCTGCACTAAAAGTCCGTTAACAGGGGCTTTTGCCCGCTCGGTCTGCGGCGCCGACTTCGGCGCCTGGATGAGATTTGCCGACTATGAAATCATCATTATTGAAGGTAAAGCCGCCAAGCCTTGTTATATACACATCACTCCGGACGGCGTTAAAGTATTAGACGCCAAAGAAGTCTGGGGTAAGGACACTAAAGAAACGCAAGCATGGTTTAATAGCCAGCACGGTAATAATACACGCGCCGCTTGCATTGGTCCTGCCGGAGAGAACCTCGTCAAATACGCCGCCGTTGTTAGCCATCGCCGCACGGCCGGACGCTGCGGCACTGGCGCGGTGATGGGCTCAAAAAACCTTAAAGCCGTTGTCATCACTGCCCCGCGTGCCCTCCACCTTGCCGACACCGATGCCTACAATGCCCTCGCCAGAAAGCAAGTCAATATCATCAAAGGGAACGATGCATTTTTAAATCACAAGGAATGGGGTACGACCAGTACACAAGATGTTACTAACGCCATCGGGATTTATCCGGTACGCAACTTCCGCTACGGGCAGCTTGTTGACTTTAAAAAGGTAGTGGGGGCGGAATATCGGAAAATGAGGGTAGGGGACATAGGCTGTTATTCCTGCCCGGCGCGCTGCGGTAAAGTTCACACTGTTCCTTCCGGTATTTATAAAGGTGCGCACAGCGAGGGTCCCGAATATGAGTCTATTTGGGCTTTTACCGGCTCTATTGAGAGCGATAATATTGAAGCCAGCATCGCCGCCGACGAGCTTTGTGATGATTTAGGGTTGGATACTATCAGTACGGGCAATACCATCGGCTTTGCCTACGAGCTTTATGAGAAAGGACTTATTAATAAATCCGATACCGACGGACTGGAGCTTGTTTTTGGCAAACATGAGCCGATGGTGGCTCTGGTTAAGAAAATCGCCCTGCGGCAGGGTATTGGTGATCTGCTGGCCGAGGGCACAATGCGTGTTGCCGCCAAATTGGACAAAGGGTCGGACGTCTATGCCATCCATGTTAAAGGCATGGAACTTCCTGCTTACGAACCACGCGGCGCCAAGTCGCAAGGCTATAACTATGCTACTGCCAGCGTCGGCGCCAGCCATTGCTACGGCTACGCAGCGCAGGACATCTTCGGCGCGCCCTTCCCACATCCCACCGACCGCTTTGATGAGGGGAATGCAGATATAGTCATTTTCAATCAAAATGGCACTGCCACTAATGAATGTGGCGTTATCTGTGCCTTTGCCGGTGGCTGGGGTTGGTCGCCGCTCTACGGCAAGCTGCTGGCTGCTGCTAGGGGCATCGACGTCTATAAAGATGATGCCTATATGGCAAAAGTCGGCGAACGACTATTCAATCTGGAAAGGGCTTTTAATATCCGCCAGGGGCTGGGCCGTAAAGATGACTACCTGCCAAAGCGTATCCGCACCGAACCCCTCCATACACGCCAGGCTAAAGGCGAAGGGCAGATGGTAAGCCACAACGATGAATTCCTGGATAAATATTACTCGCTGCGTGGTTGGACGAAAGAAGGCGTCCCTACCGAGGATAAACTTAAAGAGCTGAGTCTTGAATATGTAGCAAAGGACATAAAATAGGAACTATATAAAAAGGCTTAATCCGTATTTTGAAAGGAGCACTTACTAATGGGAAAATCCAAATATAACAAGTACATCACCACCGAACTAAAGCGGGGCATCGTCATGCCCGGATACAAGGGCCCCCAGCAAATCAGGCAGGGCTACGTTGACGGCCACCGGCTGGGACTGGAGCACATTATCTGGATGGATAACGAAGTTCTCCCGGGCGCCTGGTATGGCGAGTATACGTGGCAGTGGCCCGGCTTTATGAAAGACCAGATGCCAATGCCGCGGATGGTGGCGCCGGAAATCGTTACGCCGGAGCTGGTCAAGAGCGGCAAAGTACCCGGTATTATGCCCCACGCCCACCCCTTCATCGAGATTTTCTCCTACATGGGCACCAATGTTGACGACCCCTCCGACCTCGGCGGCGAAATCGAGTTCTGGCTGGAGGATGAAAAATTCACCTTAACCAAGAGCTTTATGATATACATTCCGGCGAACATGGAGCACTGCCCGCTGGTCTTCCGCCGTTTTGATAGACCTATGTTCCATTTAACTCTCGGCTCGGGCGATATGTACGTTTAGTTGAAAAATAAAACCTAAATTTTATAAAAGAGGTAAAACAAAATGCATCAGGGTAGAAACGCCAAATATGTTGTAGATTTTCCTAAAACCAATATCAAGGACCCGCCTTTCCGCATTCAAAACGACCCCAAGATTGTTAAACCGGTGGTCCGTGTTGATGCTGATACCGTGCCCGACTCCGAATTCTATTCCGAAGCCAAGTGGATAGTGCCGAACGGCAAAAAAGAAATAAAGCTGTGCGAATCGCATACCCATGACTTTAACGAGGTAATCGGCTTTTTCGGCTTTAACTACGACAATATCCAGGACCTCGGCGCGGAAATCGAGATAACGATTGATAACGAGAAAAACATCGTTGACAGGAGTTTTTCAGCCTGCATACCGGCTGGTGTTCAGCATGGCCCACTCATTATTCGTAATGTCCAGCGGCCCATTATGTACATCTATTCCGCTAAAGTCGGCCAGTACAAATAAGCTGTAATCACTCCTGACAAAAATAGGGGGCATACTGTTATGGCTGCTATTAATGAATTCAATCGCTGCGGAGAAGAGTTGGAAAAAATCCTGCTCTTAAGAACCTCGCCTATCGCCGTAAAAATGCTGGAAAAAGAGTCCGACATTCCCCAAGGCGCCCTGCGACCGAAAAAAGACCGGAATATTCATTATGCCCAATGCCAGGCTTTTGCTCTATCGCGCAGGGACGGCACAACCGTCGCCATGCTTAAGGAAGACCACTGGTGTCCCGCCGCCCTGATGGCTTTTGGCATGGTGCCAATTCCGCAAGGCGCTAACCCCACCCAGATGCACCCCTACGAGATGTTCGATTACGGCAAGTATATCGGCGTCCTCACTGCGCCTTTAAAAAGTGCGACTTTTGAGCCGGATGCTGTGATTATCTATTCCAATACCGCCCAGCTCCGAGCTTTGCTTTTGTCTTTCCCGCCCGATGAAGTCAGGCAGGTAAGCGGACGTTTCTTCCCTCCATCCTGCGCCCACGCCGTCGTTACTCCGATGCAAAAGGGCGGCTACTGGGTCATTATCCCCGACCCCGGCGAATACCAGCGGGCGCTTTGTGACGAAGGCGAGATGATGTTCGCTTTGCCGGCGGATAAGCTGACGGTGATGTGTGAAAATATGCAAAAGTTCCAGGGCTTTGGCTCCTACCGCAACCACAATTACTTTATGCAGGCGGATTTCCCGCGACCGGACTTTTATAAGAAAATGTTCAAGGGATGGGGACTGGAAGACTATTAGATGGTTAGCCATAAGAAAAAGTGGGAAAAAGAAATACTGGAGCCGGCTTTAAAGCGTATGCCGGAGCGGCAACCGTCTTTCGAGCTTACTTCAGGCATAGAAATAACGCCCCTGTTTGCCCCGCAATTCCTGACTGATGCTGACCTTGAGGAAGCGCTCGGTTATCCTGGGGAATATCCCTTCGGGCGCGGGATTCAGCCGACCATGTATCGCAGTCGGCTCTGGACGATGCGCCAGTATAGCGGCTATGCCTCGGCGGAAGAAAGCAACCGGCGCTATCGTTATTTATTGGAGCAGGGCCAGACCGGTTTGAGCGTTGCCGTCGACCTGCGGACGCAAATCGGCTATGATTCTGATAATGATTTATAACGCGGAGAGGTGGGCAAGGTCGGCGTTCCCATTTGTACCCTGCGCGATATGGAAGTTCTTTTTAAAGATATCCCGCTGGATAAAGTCAGCACCTCCATGACGATTAACTCTACCGCCCCAATATTACTGGCGATGTATATCGTCCTCGCGAAAAAGCAGGGGATAGCTTTAGATAAACTTGACGGCACGATTCAAAACGACATTTTAAAGGAATATATCGCCCGCGGGACTTATATTTATCCCCCTGGCCCCTCAATGCGCCTGACCACCGACATTTTTGAGTATTGCGGTAAAAATATGCCCCGCTGGAACACCATCAGCATCAGCGGCTACCATATCCGCGAGGCGGGCGCCACGGCAGTACAGGAAATCGCCTTCACTTTGGCAGACGGCATCGCTTACGTCCAGGCGGCACTGGACAGGGGACTTAACATTGACGATTTTGCCGGGCGTTTATCCTTTTTCTTCGACGCTCATAACAACCTGCTGGAAGAGGTCGCCAAGTTCCGCGCCGCCCGCATTTTATGGGCGGAGATTATGAAGAAGCATTTTAAAGCTAAAGACCCGCGGAGCTGTATGCTGCGTTTCCATACCCAGACCGCCGGCGTTTCTCTAACCGCCCAGCAGCCCTATAACAACATCGTCCGCGTGGCGATACAGGCATTGGCGGCGGTATTGGGCGGCACGCAGTCTCTCCACACCAATTCCTATGACGAAGCTTATGCTACACCTTCAGAAGAGGCGGTGACGACTGCCCTGCGCACGCAGCAGGTGCTGGCTTACGAAAGCGGCGCGGCGGACTCCGTCGACCCACTGGGTGGGGCGTTTATGGTAGAGAGCTTAACGCAGGAGATAAAGGCGGCGGCGCAAAAATATATCGAAAAAATAGATAGCATGGGCGGGGCGATTAAAGCTATTGAAAAAGGCTACCAGCAACGGGAAATCCAGGAAAGCTCTTATCGCTACCAAAAAGAAGTTGAAGCCGAAAAAAGAATCGTCGTCGGCGTGAACAAATTCATCTCCCCGTATTCAAAAATAAAGAATATCCTTCGCGTTGACCCGATGACCGAGAAAAGACAAATCGCCGCGTTGAAAAAAGTCAGGCAGGAGCGTAATGCCAAAAAAGTCGCCGGTTCGCTGGAAAACTTAAAGAAAGTCGTTTTGAGTAAAGAAAACACCATGCCGGCTTTCATCCGCTGTGTTGAAGCTTATGCCACCATCGGGGAAATGTGTGATACTTTACGCGGTATTTTTGGGGTACAAAGAGAGTCGATGGTGTTTTAGGGTTACAGTCACGATTCGTTTTGTAAAAATGATATTTTTTTATTTTTAGTATTCTGAAGCTGAATAGGGCATTCGTTTTAAGGTTTCAGCTTCCAGTCGTTTCTTTGTTTTTAATAGTTTTTTCACTATTCAGCTACGATTCGTTCCGTTAAAATAATTGTTTTGTTTCCGGCGATATGTTTTCTAAGACTGTGGATAATTGCCGTTATCTACTATATAATGCAACAGAAAGCGACCACGAGCAAGGGAGAAATGTCGCTTTTAGCATGGGGATTGAAAATGATAAAGAGAGTCCACCATATCGCCATTGCCGTGAATAACTTGAAAGAAAGTATTACCACATTTGAAAAGCTGCTGAGCGTCAAGGCGCACGTCCAAGTGGCGCCGGATAAAACCGTCACCGAAGCCAGCTTTAAAATTGGCGGTGAGGTTGAGATTAGCTTGATTGAACCGGCAACACCCGACAGCGCGGTGGCGAAGTTTTTGGAAAAACGCGGCGAGGGACTGCACCATATCGCTTTAGAGACAGACAATATTAACGCCGAGTTGAAAGCCATGGAGAAAAAGGGTTTTCAACTCATTGATAAAGAGGGGAGAGAAGGGGTGGCGGGGAAAATCGGTTTCCTGCATCCTAAATCCGCCAATGGCGTGCTGCTAGAGCTTGTCCAGCCGAGGGGGAAGGAATAATAATACACTATGGCTCATAAAAAGATACGCGTCCTTATCGCCAAGCCGGGACTGGACGGCCACGACCGCGGCGCTAAAGTCGTCGCCCGCGCTTTACGTGACGCCGGTATGGAGGTCATTTATACCGGCATCCGCCAGACACCGGAGATGATTATCCAGGCGGCTTTGCAGGAGGATGTGGACGTTATCGGCTTAAGCTGCCTCTCCGGCGCCCACCTCGAGCTTTTCGCTGACGTGATGAAGGGACTAAAGGGAAAGAAGATGGCTAATGTCATCGTCCTCGCTGGGGGCATTATCCCCGAGGATGATATCCCCGCTCTAAAGAAAATGGGCATCAAAGCCGTCTTCGGTCCCGGCACAAAAACCGGAGATATTGCCGAAACCATCAAGAAGCTGACGGCGAAGAAATAACAGTATTTCCTCTCGCTTTATCACTTGCACTTCTTGCGTTTCTTGCTATAATTAGTTGAGTTTATATTTAACGTAATATTTTTTGGGGGAAAATTATGGTTGATTCTAAAGATAATCTGAAAGAAGCTTTCGCCGGCGAGAGTCAAGCCAACCGTAAATACACCTACTTCGCGGAGAAAGCCGAGACATACGGCAATAAACAAATTGCCCGCCTCTTCCGCGCGGCCGCCGAGGCGGAAAACATCCATGCCCGCAACCATTTAAAAGTCCTCGGCGATATTAAGTCGGATAAAGAGAATCTCGCTGCGGCTATCGGCGGCGAACACTATGAATTTACCACCATGTACCCCGATTTCATTGAAGAAGCCAAGGCAGAGAATAATAAAGAGGCAGTTGGCACCTTTAACCTGGCTAATAAGGTGGAGCAAATCCATCATAAACTTTTCCAGACTGCCTTAAAAAACCTGGAAAATGGCCGGGAGTTTAAAGACGCGCCATATTACGTCTGCCAGGTCTGCGGCAATACGGTGGAAGGGGAAGCTCCGGATAGGTGCCCTGTTTGCGGCGCGCTGCGCGATAAATTCAAAAAAATAGAGTAAAAACAAACCGTTGTTTTTTAAAGAGGGGGTAAAGTGCCCCCTCTTTTGGTAGTGTATCAATTAGAACTTAACAATTGAAAAAAGCCATTGACAATGCTTGAGCGATGATTTACGCTTTAAGTATGGTAAGAAAGAAAAAAGAACACGACTTCGCAGTTAATGCTTTTAGGGTAATGCAAGAGGCTACCGGACAAGTTGAACCAGAAGCACCTAAACCACGTAAAGAATATGATTATAAAGCTTTAGGGCATAGAGGTGGACTTAGAGGTGGTAAGGCTAGGGCTGAAAAGTTAACGCCAGAGCAACGCAAAGAAATTGCACAAAAAGCCGCTAAGGCTAGATGGAATACTAGAACTTAATAGCCCCTTTCTCGTACAAGTAAGTGCCGTTACCATTGGTAACGTAGGTAATTTCAGCGAAACGACTTATTATTTCGTATAGTTCTGCTTTATTTACTTCATTTTCTACTTTCTCGAAATAGGCTGCCAAGTCAGAGGTTGCTTGAGTCAGGTTATCATAAACAGTTGATGCTTTGATAGGAAGTAATGTGCCGAGCATTGAGCTTTGAGTATTAATCAGCGCATAACTCTGCTGAGTAACTATATACACTAGCGCAAGGTCTCTATCCCATTCTATATTCAGGATACGTTGTGCTTCTCCATATAAAACACTGAAATAAAACAGTTTTCTTTCTGGTGGAGCTTCTTGCATTTTAGTTGCAGCATAACGATATTCTTTCGCCAGGCGTTGTCTTAACTCTTTAAGCATTTATTGTCTCCTTTATGGTTGTTGTATCGATAAACGGTGGGATTGTCCCTTGGAGTATTTTGTCGGCTTCAACTAATATACTATTTGCATCAGCACTTTTTGTAGGTTTAACATAGGTTGAAGTTGCTGAAATAGGCAATACGCCAAGCAATAATTCATCACTATAACTCGGTGGTGATAGACGTGTTGCAGATAGATTTACCATATCAGCAACTAGTTCACTAAATGGTGTAAATTTTACAAGAAGTGCTACATCGAAAGCTGCTGCCAATTTTTTAAGAGTAGTTATGCTATGTCTTCCGTAGTCTGGATTTTCCCATTGCGAAATTGTTTCTTGATGTATACCTAGATGTTTTGCTAAATCACTTTGACGCCATTTGTTGTTATTTTCACGCAGATTACGGATTTGAATAGCAAGAGTAGTATTAACATGTTCAACAGCAAGTGCATCACGATATTCTTTATTTGATAGACTAGCCCTAATTTGTTTTTCTCTTTCATCATCTGTAGTCATGCCGAACTCTCCTATTTATTGGATTATTATTTACTTCATTTTTTCGTCTAAATGCTATTGTTCCTATCTCTAGTGGTATATATTTATTATTATGCTCTGTACCATTTGCTAAAAGAGTAAATTCTCTCCTAAATGGGCCGTCATATCCAAGTAGTCTATATTGTATTCTTTGGTGCTCTACCTTAATGGCAATCAAACCGTCTTTATCGCCTGTCAACACTTCAATCCATTTGTTCTTCGCCCAATCAGGCCGGCTCATCTGTTCTAAGGTAATTATTCTTGAAGTAAATTTAGCTTTCAGTTTAGGTTCTAATTCATCATACCAAGACTTAATGATATTAGTACCTGTAATATCAACGTAATCATAAACTCGACTTACGATATTCATGTTATAATAATATTATTATATTGTCAAGCGTAATTTATGATATAATAAATTTATTATATCTCTCTTGACAATGCATGAGCGATATGCTATAATTTAGTCAAATAGAAGTTAAGGACAAGAATGTGAATAGGCTAAGTATAGACCGACAATCTCAAATAATCAAGGTTCTCTGCGAAGGTAACTCAATCCGCAGTACTGCTCGAATAACCGATACAGCAGTCAATACAGTCATCAATCTACTTAAAGAAGTGGGCGTAGCTTGCCTTGATTATCAGGATAGGTTAATGCACAATCTACCATGTAAAAAGCTACAATGCGATGAGATATGGAGTTTTGTTTATTCTAAAGCCAAGAACGTACCCAAAGAACACGAAAACGAATTTGGTTATGGCGATGTCTGGACTTTCACGGCAATAGATGCTGATACTAAATTAGTCCCTTCGTGGTATGTTGGTCAAAGGACTGCTGATTGCGCCTTTAATTTTATTAACGACCTAAAAAGCAGATTAGCCAACCGAGTTAAACTAACAACCGATGGTCACAAAATGTACCTAGAAGCAATAGAAAAAGTTTACGGTTCGGAAATAGATTACGCTCAACTTATCAAAATTTATGGTCAAGAACTAGAAGCGGAAAAGCGATATAGTCCGGTAGAATGTATAAGCACTAAAAAGACTGTTATTCAGGGTGATGTTGACGATAAAGATATTTCTACCAGCTATGTTGAACGTCAGAATTTAACAATGCGAATGAATATGAGACGATTTACAAGATTAACAAACGCCTTTTCTAAAAAGGTTGAAAATCATATGCTAGCTATATCACTTTATTTCATGCATTATAATTTCGTTAGACCTCATAAGACGCTGGCTAATCCCTATCCAAGAACACCAGCTATGGCAGCCGGATTAACCAATCATATTTGGGTTATTGAAGATATCATAAAGTTAATCATATAATATGTACAAAGTAATCAAGGAGGGTAATATGTCTAAAGGAGATTCAACTTTAAAAGGCAGGGATGCCAGTACAGGAAAATTCATTCCAGTAGAAGAGGCACGGAAAAATCCAAAACACACGGTGGTTGAGAGAGTTCCAAAACCAGGTAAAGGTAACAAATAGTCAATCTAATTTTATTCGTTTTATTTGAATAATGGCTTTCGTGGGGATAGTTAAGTCTCCGCATCCTTGAAGCATTATATCTGTATTTTTCTCACCTGCTATATGCGGGACAATAACTTTGCATTGCTTTGTTTCTTTTATTAACCAGCCTACAGATTTACAATACAAAGGTTTTGCGACTCCTTCTAATTGGTCTATTGTTTGCCAACCCCTACCCGAATGAGAATCAACCCACTCTACTAAAACTATTTCATTGTTTTTCAATTGTTAACTCCAAATTGATACACTACCCCTCTTTTGTTTTTATTGACAAATGTCGTTAAAAAGATTACACTCTTGCCACTAGTCTGACTCAAATCATCGTAAAAGGAGGATGCTCTGATGAAAAAGTATTCTCATGCCTGGCTGGCTTTCATGGCGATAAAAAGACTGGATGATAAAAAAGGCGACTTGAAGCCGGCTGACCAGGAACATGCCCAAAGCCTGATAGAGTGGCTGATGAATCATAAGGATGACGTAATGCAGGGGGCGTGGTATCCTGACGAACTGATTAAGGATATGGCTGATAAGCATGTACTTAAGTTCGTTCCCGCCGATAAAGCTCCCGCCGGCACGACATCCTATCCTCCAGAAAAATTAAGACCACTCCCACTGGAATACTTAATTTTCCAGTGCGGTAAGGATTCGCCGGTAAGGCAACAGAATTTCAACGTCGCTGACCCCAAAGACAATCTGCCCGACCGCTGTGAATCGCTGGCGGAATCGGTGATAGACCATCTTAAAGTATTAGATCATACGGAAAAAGGCTCGCCGGTGGCGCCGACGAATAACCAGGTGGCGTTATGGTTCTTCATGTTGAGCCACTATATTGCCGATGCCCACGTCCCCGTCCATTGCGACAGCCGCCAATTCTCCAACGTCAAAAACATCCACGGGGAGATGGAAAAGGTCTGGGACGATGAAATTAAGCAATACTATAGACTCAACACCCAAAAAAATAGATTTTTATACGACCCAACCGGATTTCCCAAACCGACAACGGATTTTGCCACCGATACAGCTTACCAGCAGTCGTTCCTCAAGACAGTCGCCGATGAGCTAAGTAAAAGGAAATATGATTTTTCGTTCGGCGGGGATAATAAAAACGTCTGGGACTTTATGAATGCAGTATGTCATAGTTCTTATCTGGTTAGCTATCGCTTCTTCCCTCCCCAATACGGACCCGATAATGTTACCACGGAAAACTGGAAGAACCTCGCCTCGCCAGCTCTCACGATAAATCAGCTTAGCGCCGCTGTCCTGGCGGACGCTATCGACTCTATCTCACGCGTCTGGTTCCGCATCTGGCGCCGTTATAAGGAATGGGAGAGTAAAGGAAACTAAAAGTCAAAATGTGGTTGGACATGCCGCATTAATCAGTCTATAATTTTACTAGCCATGAATTCTAAAAACGGATTACGGGTGCTGGTAACCAGGACTGAAATAGAATCGACGGTGAAAAAACTGGCATCGGCTGTCGCCCGCGATTACCGCGATAAAAATCCCCTCTTAATTGGCATCCTCAAAGGCTCTTTTATTTTTCTCGCCGACCTTGTTCGGCAGCT